>Ga0075877_104_pt1 | contig 47121 bp, 44 predicted proteins | sample RifGroA1_FD_68300 | JGI IMG/M metagenome (GOLD analysis project Ga0075877, IMG submission 68300) | Parcubacteria bacterium GW2011_GWA1_43_27
ACCAAGGCTACCTCAGAGGTATTTACGTGCCCCAAACGGTAGCCAAGATGCATTAAGATCAGTGAGAACTCACTGATCTGAGCTACGGTTAAACCAACTAAGAAACCAGTGCGCTTGGTGTAACCCATTAAACCCATGATGACCATAACGATTAAGGGATTGCCCACCAGTACAAATAAAGACAGGATAATGAATGGCCAAGCCATGGCCGTTAAATTAGCGAATAGCAATTGACTCCCCAGCAAGACAAAGAAAATTGTTATAAAAAAATCTCTTAAGCTTCTGACCCGGCCAACTATTTCCAAATGATAAGGCAGGCGAGCTAAAGCCAAGCCAGCTAAGAAAGCGCCGATCTCCAAAGAAAATCCGCCGACCACTGCTACCAAAGCAAAACCAAAGCACCAAGCAATACTAGAAAGCAGTAATAACTCGGACGAGCGCGCTAATTTCATGAATAAATGCGGTAGTATGAATCGCCCGGAAAGCAGGGCTAACATAATAAGCCCCGCACCCTTGAGAAGTATAAACGCCAATTCGGCGGTTGTCGGCACTTGACCGCCAGCAAAACCAGATAAAATAATAAGAGCAAAAATAGCAATAAAGTCCTGCATCAGCAACATGCCAATAGCTAAGCGTCCGTATAAAGATTCCAGTGCTTGCCGTTCTGACAGCAGTTTAACCACGATTATGGTGCTGGAAAATGTTAGGGCAATGGCAATATAAATCGCGGGCAGTGAGTCAAAGCCGAAAAATCTGATAATACCAAAACCAACCACAGCCGTGAATAAAACTTGGCCAAAACCCAGGAGTAGTGATGGTCGTCCAATAACCTTAAGCTTGGACAGATCCAGTTCCAAACCGACCAAGAAAAGCAAAAAGGCAATGCCAAAAGATGATAAAACCCCAATGACTTGAGGTTCTGAAATAAAACCAAATAAGGAAGGTCCAAGAATTATTCCCGCCAACACATACCCTAAAATCAGCGGTTGTTTTAACCAGCGTGCTAATAAGCCGAGCAGGGTAGCTACAACCACAATAGCGCTGATATCAAGAAATAATCTTTCCAAAGGCATACCCAGTATATTAACTTCGCTCAATCACTTTCAGGGCGAGAATGATTGGCGTGGTATTAAAAAATAAAGTTGTTATACAAGCCATAAGTTAGGATATTAAGTGATTGATACGAGCCCTAGCAAAGTTGTTATACTGGGCATACAAATATTAGTATAACAGATTATTGCCTGGAAGTGATATTTATGGCGTGGTATAATTTTCTTATATGCCAGATCCATTAAGGTTAGTTCCGCGGCCAGCTGAGCAATTTCCTGAGACGACAATTGAGTCGCAGCCAGAAGCTCCTGAAAGAGGAGGGGAGAGTCTTGGTTTTGAAAAAAGTAAAGAAGCAGAATCAGTATCAACCGTCTTAGTGCCCCCTAGTCCGGCGCCGTTTGTTTTAACTGAACCAGTGGTGTTGCAAAAAAAAGTGGAGCATATTTTAGAAGAAGACTTGGCACGGCTTTATAGTGAGTTAAACCAGCAGGATCAGGCTAAGTTTAAAATCTTGGGGGAAACGACAGCTAAGAAAATTACAACACTACTGCAGCAGACTAAATTTAAGATCAGTGAAATTTTAGCGCTTATTAAACAGTGGTTATTGTCCATTACTGGCATTAACCGTTATTTTGTTGAACAGGAAGCTAAAATAAAAGCGGAGAAAATATTAAAACTCCGCCAGGAGAAGTAAATTGTGCAAGTTATTTGGCTATTATTAATTCCAGTAGTTCTAATTTTAGCGGCTGTGGTTTATACTTTACGGTTATTTTGGCATCGCCTGACCTCATTGGCAGCTAGTTTTAATATGACAGTTTTGTTGGTTTTAGTGCCAAGGCAAGGTTTGTCAGCCGACGGTAAAGCCGGAGCACCAGAAAAAAACATATCTGATCAATTAGCGGTGGCAGAGGTCTTATGGTCAGCGATTGGTGGTCTTAAAGCACAAACTGATGCCACACATTGGTTAAAGGGCAGGGAGGACCATTTGTCATTGGAATTAGTGGTTCAGGATGGGGCAATATCTTTTTATATTGTTGTTTCACAAAAAATGCGTTCATTTGTAGAGCAGGAGATTCACGCTACTTACCCGGCGGCAGTTATTCAGGAAGCGTCAGATTATAATATTTTCTTACCCCGTGGTATTACCTTAGGCGCAAATATGAGACTTTCTCGGTCTTCAGCTTTTCCAATTAAGACTTATAAGCAATTTGAAGCTGATTCCCTGGAAAGCATTATAAATGCCATGACAAAAATTGAGGCGCCGGCGGCCGCGGCCATGCAATTGGTGGTGAGGTCCGCTGGCCCTAGCTGGCGTCGGCAGGGGGTACAAGTTGCTTCAGCTATGCAGCAGGGCAAATCATTCCAGGAAGTATCTCAGGAAAATAAAATAAGCAAAACTGTTTCTTTTGTTAGTAGCTTTTTTGGTTCTAATAAAAAGAAGGATGATAAAAAATCAGAGCCGCATCGTTTGTCGCCAGCTGAGGAGCAGATGATCAAGGGGATAGAAGAAAAAGCCACCAAGGCTGGTTTGGACGTGTGCTGCCGTTTGGTGGTGGCGGCCCCTAATCAGGCCTTAGTTGAAGCTCATTTGAGCAATTTAGCCAATTCTTTTACGCAATATAGCATTTATCAATATGGCAATCGTTTAGAGGTGGCTAAACCGCCAAATCTTAACAACTTTCTTTATAATTTCATTCATCGGTCTTTTACTGAGAGAAAATATTTTGTCCTAAATACTGAAGAACTTACTAGTATCTATCATTTTCCCTTGCCTAATATGGATAATCCGCAAATACGCTGGTTAACCGCCAGGCAAGCGCCGCCGCCAGCTAACGCACCCACCACTGGAATTCTTTTGGGTTTTAGCAATTACCGCGGAGAAAGCAAAGAAATACATATGCAGCCGGCTGATCGTTCCCGGCACATGTACATCATTGGTAAGTCTGGCACCGGTAAAAGTGTATTCATTGAAAATTTAGCAGTCCAGGATATCACCGCTGGCGAAGGTGTAGCTGTGATAGATCCCCATGGTGATCTAGCTGAAGCGATTTTGGCGCGGGTACCTAAAAACCGACTGGAAGATGTAATTATATTTGATCCTTCAGATATTGAGCGGCCGCAGGGTTTGAATTTATTGGAATATGATCCTAAGTATCCGGAGCAGAAAACCTTTGTCATTAATGAAATGATAAAGATTTTAGATAAACTTTATGATTTAAGGCAAACCGGCGGGCCGATGTTTGAGCAATATATGAGAAATGCCATGCTCTTGATCATGAGCGATCCCGCCAGCGGCGCTACCTTAATGGAAATATCCAAAGTATTGGCTGATCCTGATTTTCGCCGCTATAAATTAACTCAAGTTAAAGATCCGGTAGTGCATGATTTTTGGGTGAAAGAAGCACAAAAAGCTGGGGGTGATGCCGCCCTGGCGAACATGGTGCCTTATATAACTTCCAAGCTTAATCAGTTTGTGGCCAATGATATTATGCGCCCAATAATTGGCCAACAAAAAAGTGCTTTTAATTTTAGGCAGGTGATGGACGAGAAAAAAATTCTGTTGGTAAAATTATCCAAGGGCAAAATTGGTGATATCAATGCTTATCTGTTGGGCCTGGTCATTGTCGGCAAGTTTTTAATGGCTTCACTTTCACGCACGGATTTGCCCGAATATCAGCGTCAGAATTTTTATCTTTACATTGATGAATTCCAGAATTTCATTACTGATTCCATAGTTGTTATTTTATCTGAAGCTAGAAAATACCGCCTTAATCTAACTGTAGCCCATCAGTACATTGGCCAGTTGGTTAATGGTAGTGATACTAAAATCAGGGATGCGGTGTTCGGCAACACTGGCACGGTAGTCTCTTTTCGTATTGGCGTAGAAGATGCCGAATTCCTGGCTAAGGAATTTGCCCCGGTTTTCTCATCTTATGACCTAATTAATATTGAGCTTTTCCAGGCTTATTTAAAGCTTTTGATCAATAATACGCCGTCCCGGCCCTTTAATATCAGTACCCGGGCGCCCCTAGCTGGCGACCAAGCTATAGCCGTCTCCGCTCGGCAGTTTTCACGACTTAAATACGGCCGGGATCGCAACGAAGTTGAGAGTGAAATAATTGAGCGAGCTAAACGCGCTGTGCTGCCGACACCAGTTACACCCCCAACTAATACGACTAGCCCCACACCACCGCCATCTCAGCTGCCGGCCACTGGTTCAGCCGGTACCAAACCAGGGTTATAAATTAAGTGCCAGAGATAATTGTATTATTATTGGTAATATTAATCGTAGGCAGTTTAGCCTATGGGGCTTTATCAGCCGCACCTTGGTTACCGTTAAGGCGCCAAGATATTAAAAGGTTACTTGATTTAGCACAAAGCCAGCCAGATCAATTACTATATGACCTTGGTTGTGGTGACGGGCGAATTATTTCAGCGGCCGTCAGAGGTTATCAATTGCGTGCCCGTGGTTATGAAATCGCAATTTTGCCTTTCATTATCAGCCGAATAAAAATATGGTTGGCTGGCTTAACTGATAGGGCGGAAATTAAATTCAGTAATTTTTGGAAAATAGATTTATCAGAGGCAGATATTGTTGTTTGTTTTTTAACACCGTCAGCCATGGTCAAGCTCTTACCAAAACTGCAAACTGAATTAAAACCTGGCGCCAGATTCATAACTTACGCCTTTCCTTTGCCGGGGATTGAACCAGATACCGTCAGTAAACCGCTAACCTCAGACATAAATATTTATCTGTATACAAAGATTGTTCGGCCTGTGGGGAAACTTGTGGATATTTAATTTGCTACTTTAAGACAGCATACTATACTATTTAGGTGAGTTAAAACCTAAACGTTTTGTCACGCGTCCAAAGGGGGGCAAAGCAAAACACAAGGAAACAAAATTATGCCAACATCGTCAAAAATTGTTTTAATTCGTCAGTTAGTTGAGGCGGCACGAAATAATTTAGATACGGCCACTCAATTATTAAAAGACGCCGGCGCTCCGGAAACAGAAACAAAATCCGCAGTTAAACCAGTCGGCGGTAGTGTTCAGCGCACCGAAGGTGGTGCGGTAATAATTGAAGGTGTTTTTGACGGGCAGAATATGGTCGGGCCAGACGGTAAGCTTTACAGTGTGCCGGCCAATTATGCTTCTAAGTCAAAATTAGTTGAGGGTGATTTATTAAAACTGACCATCAGTCCGGATGGTTCTTTTATTTATAAACAGATTGGCCCAGTGGAGCGGGAGCGCATTGTTGGCGTGTTGGCCCGCGATGAACAAACCGATGAGTTTAGGGTTTTAGCCAAAGGCCAATTTTTTCGTATTTTATTAGCCAGTGTGACTTATTTTAAAGCCGGAGTAGGGGATGAAGTGGTGGTGTTAGTGCCCAAAGGCACGCCTTCTTCCTGGGCGGCAGTTGAAAATGTTATTAGGAAAGAAGGGGCGGAAGCGTCTGAGGCAGGAGTGATTGAAGGGGTAAATAATGAGGTAGTTGCCACTACCGCTGAAGCTTTTGAGGCGCCGGCGCCGCGGCCACGTGGTCGGCCCAGAAAAAATCCAGTAATTAGCGAAGTTTCGCCCGCCGCGGAAGTTAATGCCTCAGCCTCGCCCCCAGCCAATACTTTGGAAATATAGAGTAGTTTATACAAACAACACCCCAACTGGGGTGTTGTTTGCTGGTGTTTTAGATAAGCCTCTTAATTATTGCCTGAGTTGCTTCTGTCCGCTACAATAGCTGTGTTATGACCTCATCTTTATATAGAAAATATCGTCCGCCGGTTTTTGCCGAAGTAGTTGGCCAGGAGCATGTTACCAGGACTTTGCAGAATGAAATAATTCAGCAGCAGATAGCGCATGCTTATTTATTCTGCGGTATGCGTGGTATTGGCAAAACCACCGTGGCGCGTCTATTAGCCAAGGCGATCAATTGTGAGCAAAGACGAAAACAAGATAGTGAGCCGTGTAATAAGTGCCAATCGTGCCAGGCAATTAACAGCGGACGCTCTTTAGATCTGCTGGAAATAGATGCCGCTTCTAACCGAAGGATTGATGACATTAGAGAAATTAAAGAGCATATTCCTTACGGGCCGTCGCAGTCAAAATTTAAAGTCGTGATCGTGGATGAAGTCCACATGCTGACAACTGAGGCTTTTAACGCTCTGCTCAAAACCCTGGAGGAACCGCCGGCTCATGTTCTTTTTATACTCTGCACTACCGAAGTCCATAAATTACCAGAAACGATTGTGTCGCGCTGTCAGCGTTTTGATTTTAAGCGACTAAGTTCAGCTGTTTTATTTGAGCGCTTGCGTGATCTTGCCAAGCGTGAGGGCATTAAGGTTGAGGAGACGGTTTTAGGTCAAATTGTTGAATTAGCTGGCGGTTCTAGCCGTGACGCTGAAGGTTATTTAGGCAAATTAATTACTTTGGGTGAAAAAACAATTACGCCCGCGGTCGCGTCTTTAGTCCTGCCTCATTCTGATCTGGCTCAGGCGTTAGACTTCATCGGCTATTTAATCAAGGCCGAAACCAGTCGGGCGGTTGAGCTGATCAATTCTTTTTTGGAAGAGGGGGGTGATATTGCTTATTTTTATCGCCAGGTTTTGAATTTAATGCGGAAAATGCTGTTAGTTAAACTCGGCGGCAAGTTGGCTGACGAAGCTAGTATAGATCTTTTGCCTGAATTTCAGGAAAAGTTGATTGATTTATCAAGCCGCTTGACTCAAGCCAGATTACAGCTGATGTTAGAACGCTGGCTAGCAGCTGACAGCAGCTGGCGGTCAAGCGAGTTGTGGCAGTTGCCTTTAGAATTAGCTGCAGTTGAAATCGGAAGCTTAACTAATACGGCAAAGGTTGAGGGTGGTAACTCTGATGAAAACAGTAAGGCTAAAACTGCCACCAAATCCAATTTACCGGCGGATAAGGTAGAAGCTAGTGGTTTAAATTTACAGCAAATAACAGAGCGTTGGCTTGAGGTGGTGGCAGATTTGAGGGAATATAATCACTCATTATCCTTTATTTTATCAGTGGCGCGGCCAATAAAACTTGAGGGAGAAACACTGACGGTTGGTTTTTCTTATCAGTTGCATTTAGATCGGGTAAAAGATCCAAAAATTATAAAGGTTGTTGAGGAGTCACTGGCGAAGATCTTTGGTATTAAATTGCGTTTACGCGGTGAGTCTGACGAAGCAACTACCGGGGCAGACCTATTATCCAATGTCCTAACAACTTTTGGTGGGCAAGTGATTGAATAGGGGTGCTTGATTCTTTCTCTTTTTAACCTTATACTCTGAGCGATCAAGTTTTTTGCCGTCAGGGCTGGGGGATCGTCTAATGGTAGGACGCTGCGCTCTGGACGCAGTAATCATGGTTCGAATCCATGTCCCCCAGCTTTGGCGAGAACTAACTTCCAGGCATCGTCCTACCATTAGAGAGAAGGACGTCCGCCTCGGGCGGATAATCATGGTTCGAATCCATGTCCCCCAGGAACAAAATTTGGTTATCGGACGACCCGAGTACCTCGGGTATCCAAAGTGCTAATGGGAATAGGAGTAACCCCTTTCATAACTAAAGGAAGGGTGGTGGTGGTACTTGATCCTCACAATACTCAGGCTATAGCCAATCTTAAGCCAGGAAGTGTGTTGATTACCAAAACAACCGATCCAACCTGGGCTCCAATAATTACCGCTGTTGGAGGTAAGGGGGCATTGGTCACCGAGATTGGTGGACCATTGGCGCATGGTGCAATAGTTGCTCGTGATTTAGGCATAGCCTGTGTGCAGAATGTTCCCGGAGTTACCAAGCGTTTTAAAACCGGTGATTTGATTGAGGTAGACGGCAAGAACGGTGCTGTTACCTTGATTAAGGAAGCGGAACAAACACCAAACTAAAAGGAAAATTAAAGAGGGGCTTAGGTTGTAACAAGCCCCTCTCTTTATTTAATCATTACTTTCTGCTAGTATTCCCATACTAGCTTTATTAATTTATGTCTGGACCATCTTTTTTCTTCATACGGCACGGCCAGTTGATAGAGCCGTATATTGACCATCTTACGATGGATTATAAGACCCTAACTGAATTATCGTTAGGTATTCTTGATCCGGGAATTAATGCTAACGCGCCTCAACTTTTTGAACAGCGGACTTCCGGAGTTGATTTTTCCCAGGTAAAAACAATCTATTACAATAATTCCGGTAAATCGTCTACCAGATCTCTAGAATCTGCCAAATGTATTATAGATAATTTAGAAAAACGATTTGGTAAGAGTATAAGATTACTGGGTATGCCTGAAATAGGAGAAGTTTTTTTTGATGTAAGCGGGCTTATCTCTCAGGAGGAATTTAACCAGCACGGTATGGCCTTAATAAGAACAGCGCTTTACAGGGCCTCCATAAGCGGGGGAGTGGCAGAGCCGATGGTACAAATTGCTGAACGGATCAAAATTATACATAAGATTATTGAGGAACGCTCAAAAAAGAATGAAAGCGTTTTATTTGTGACGCATGATTTTTTTATGAGATTTATTGAGGTTTATATCACTCGGGAACAGCGCCTTGATAATGTAACCGTGGAAGATATAGAACACACCTCGCTTAATTCATATTTTTGCGGATTTCGTACAGATAGTGCATTAAGAATTTTAGATCGATGGGGCATAAAGGATTCGAACTAAATCCAATAAATAATTTAGCTAACCTTAAACAAATTTTTAATTCAGTTCGAGTAGCAAATACCCAGCTTTGGCGGCAATTTTTGCAAAAATTTGAAGTCTAAGCAATAGTTTGATAAGTTTATCATATGCTGCAATCTGAACTTTTTAGTAAAACTTCACGTACAGTTTCCTCAGATGAGGTTTCGGTTAATGCCCGTCTTTTAACCCAAGGCGGTTTTATTGATAAGCAGATGTCCGGGATCTATTCCTATTTGCCTTTAGGATATTTAGTAGTGAAAAAGATAGAGCAGATTATTAGGGAGGAAATGAATAAAATCGGCGGGCAAGAAATGGTCATGACCGCCATTCAACCCAAAGAGTTGTGGCAAAAAACCAACCGCTGGCAAACGCCAGAGGAAATCATGTTTAAAATAATTGAAGACAAAGGCGAGCCAACTGCCGGCTTAGCCTGGACACACGAGGAACCGGTTACGCAGATCGCCCAGAGGTTTATAAGTTCTTACCGCGATCTACCACGGGCGGTTTATCAATTTCAAACAAAATTCAGGAATGAACCACGGGCCAAAAGCGGGATTATTCGCCTGCGTGAATTTGTCATGAAAGATCTTTATAGTTTTCATGCTAGCCAGGCTGATTTAGATCAATATTATGAAAAAGTTAAGCAGGCTTATCTTAATATTTTCAATCGTTGTGGTTTAAGGGCATTGATAGTTGAAGCCTCCGGTGGCGCTTTTACTAAGCAATATAGCCATGAATTCCAGGTTTTATCAGAAGCGGGCGAAGACAGCATTATTTATTGCGAGCGCTGTAATTATGCCCAAAATCGTGAGGTGGCTAAGGGTCAGGTTGGTGAAAAATGCCCAGTTTGCGGGCAAGGAAAGCTGGCTGAGGGCAAGAGTGTTGAGGTTGGCAATATTTTTAAATTAGGTACCAAATTTTCAGAAAGTTTAGATTTAATGTTTACTGATGAAAAAGGCGAACAGCAGCCGGTAATAATGGCTTCATATGGTATTGGTCCGGGCCGAGTGATGGGCACGATAGTTGAAGTCAGCTATGATCAAGCTGGCATAATTTGGCCTGAGTCAGTAGCGCCATATAAATTTAATCTTATTAGGTTAGGTGATGATGTGGCTGTAAATAATTTGGCTGATGGAGTTTATAAAAAATTGACAGCCGCGGGTATGGAAGTTTTATATGACGATCGGGTAGAGTCAGCTGGAGTTAAATTAAAGGACGCTGACTTGATTGGCATACCCTGGCGATTAGTTATCAGTGATAAGTCAGGTAAAAAAATTGAACTTAAGGCCAGAAATTCTAAAGAAACAAAATTGTTAACCTTAGATGAAATTCTGAGCAAGTTTAGTGTTCGCTCCTAACGCTGGACAAACAGTTGATGGCTGGTTAAGATAAAATTATGTTTGCTAGTTTACGCGGTCGATTATCACGAGATATTGGCATAGATTTGGGTACGGCTAATACCCTTGTTTTTGTAAAAGACAAGGGTATTATTATAAATGAACCTTCGGTGGTTGCGGTTAATACTCGCAGTGATCAAATTGTGGCGGTTGGTTTAGACGCTCAAAAAATGCTGGGTAAAACACCGGCCCATATTGTGGTAACCAAGCCGCTAGTTGATGGCGTTATTTCTGATTTTGAAGTTACGGAAAAAATGTTGAAATATTTTATCGATCGGGTTCATCGCGAAAGTTTTGCTCTGGCCCCTCGTCCGCGAGTTGTTATTGGTATTCCTTTAGATGTTACTGAAGTTGAACGTAAAGCCGTGGAAGATGCGGCCCTATCAGCTGGTGCCCGGGAAGTACTACTAGTGGAAGAGCCAATGGCGGCAGCTTTAGGTGCACGTTTGCCAGTACGTGAGGCTTCTGGGAATTTGTTGGTGGATATTGGCGGGGGAACCACGGAAGTGGCTGTAATTAGTTTAGGCGGAGTAGTTATGTCCAAATCTATGAGGGTAGCGGGAGATGAATTAACTGAAGCAATCATTCATTATGCCCGTGAACACACCAATTTACTGATTGGTGAAAGAACGGCCGAGGAAGTGAAAATGAAAATTGGCTCAGCTATGCCATTACCCAAGCCCTTAGAGATGAAAATGCGTGGTCGTGACCTAATGACTGGGTTGCCTCGGGAGGTTACAGTAACTGATGCTGAAATTCGTGAGGCTCTTGGTAAAATATTAAAGATGATGATAGAGAATATTCGCAACACGATTGAGAATACGCCCCCAGAACTGGTGGCGGATATTTATGAGCGTGGTTTGATTATGACTGGCGGTGGTGCTTTACTCAAAAACCTTGATAAACTTTTTTCCCATGAGTTGGCAATTGCTGTCCAGGTGATAGACGATCCTTTAACCGCGGTGGTTCGGGGTACGGGTGTAGTTTTAGAGAATGTTGATGGAACCAGAGATTTACTCTTACCATCATCTCAAGCAAAATAACATAATTGTATATTATGGGACGCAATGTCAGACGAGTATTAATCATGCTCCTGGGCTTGGTGGTTTTTTTTCTCCTGAGTTTTACTCCATTAGGCCATAGCGTTCAAGGAATAATTCAGCCAGTGTTTAAACCAATAGCCCAAACTACTAGAGCTATTGGTAGTTGGCTTGATCAATTTTGGCGCATTTCATCCTTAACTCGTGCCAATGAATCGTTACAACATCAAGTAGCCGAACTGTCGGCCCGTCAGTCCACAGCCGAAGCGCTTTATCAGGAAAATGATGAGTTGCGCCAAATGTTATTATTACCAACAATGACTGGGTATGATCGTTTGGCGGTTGAAATTATTGGACAACAAATAGATGAAACTGGCACTTCATATTTAGTTAACCGCGGTAGTAACGATGGTTTGACGACTGGGTTAGCGGCAGTGGCTGGTACGCCCGGAGTTGGCCAGGATACATCCGGTTTGATTTTAGTTGGTACGATTAATAATGTGGGCAGTACTGTTTCTAACCTTCATTTAATAACTTCTGGCTCCAGCAAAGTATTGGCTAAATTAGCCCAAGGCTTAGCTGGCCAAAGTTTGGCCGTCGGGGAGTATAATTTGGCCGTGCGTTTGAAATTTTTGGAAATTGATGAGCAGGTTACTATCGGGGAGGCAGTTGTTACTAGTAATTTAAACAGGCTGATTCCAGCCGGCCTGCTTCTCGGTACTGTGACAGCGGTAGATAAACAAGAAGGGGCGTTGTTTCAATCAGCGGTGGTGGCCCCGCCAGTGCCATTAGAGCAATTTAGATTCTTATACATTTTAAGGCCAGTTAGTCCTTGATAACATGAGGCTAATATATTATTTTATCGGCGGTCTTATAGTTTTTATAATCAGGCAAATCCTAGTGCCGTTATTGGGGCCATTAGCCGATTTAGTTTTAGTTGTGCCGGCTACTTTTTTTTGGTTGTGGCTGGAAGATAATTCTGGTTGGTGGTTATTGATAGTGGCAGCTTGTTTAGTTGATATTATATTGGCTCGGGTACTGCCTTTTTATACTTTAGCTAGCCTGACAAGCATAATTATTTATTATGGCTTTATTCTGCCATATTTATCTCATAGCTCTACCTTAACTCGTTTTTTTACTTTTATTCTGGCAATCTTGCTTTGGCGTTTGTTTTATATAACCTGGTTAGCTATTGGTTGGTTGGTTGGTGGCCAGGTTTTACTATTTGAGCAATCATTATTTTGGTCAGGGTTAGCCTGGTTAGGATTAGGTTTAGTTTTACTATTAATAGTTTTAGGATTAAAGCAACTATTTTGGTTTATTCAGAAAAAAGTAGCTGTTTAAAGTTATGCCTAGGCAGACTGATCCGTTTATTATAAAAGAATGGGGCGGCAATATTTCTGATCGTAATGTGCAAGGTTGGTCCTGGCGTCTATTTGAAGGTACGTCTTTAGGTGAGCCCGGGGTGGGCAGTTTACGGCAGGTAATTAGCCAGCGAGCGCCTCTTATTCTTATTTTAGTTTTGGGTTTAGCTTTGGTTTTATTAGCTAGTAGAGTAATTTGGTTGCAAGGTTGGCAAGGAAATTATTGGCGAGGAGTGGCTGAGGGTAACCGCATTAGAATAGAAACAGTAAATGCCAGCCGTGGCCTAATAGTTGACCGTCAGGGTAAAATTTTAGCCCACAATGTGGCTAGTTTTCGTTTGGTGGCCGTGCCGGCGGAATTACCACAAGATGAAATCAAAAGAGAAGAATTTTTAACTTCAGTTTTAGCTGATGTACCTACTGAGTTATTATTGCAAGACAATATTACACAATTATCACAGCCATCATATTTACCTTTAATTATCGCTTCGTCATTGCCGCACGAGCTGGCTTTAAAGCTCATGACTTTGGTGGGCGAGGGCACAGGTTTGCGGGTAGAGCCAGCGGCTGAACGTAGATATGATGGGGGTGAGGCTATTGCCCATGTTATTGGTTATGTTGGCCCAGTATCGCCTGAGGAATACAAAGCCGAGGCAGGGGTATATAAATTGACTGACACTAAAGGTAAGGTTGGTTTAGAAGCGTCTTATGAAACTGTTTTACGTGGACAGCCAGGTGTTAGGCAGGTGGAAGTTGATGCTAGTGGTTTAGAAAGAAAAATATTTGCGACCAAACCAGCCGTGGCTGGGGCCAAGCTAAAATTAACTATTGATAGCAGTTTGCAGCAAGTTGCTTATGAATCCTTAAAACGGGCAGTGGTTGCTAATGCAGGCAAGGGTGGCAGTGTAGTAGTATTGAACCCAAACGACGGTTCGGTTTTAGCTTTAGTTTCTTACCCGAGTTTTGATCTTAATGTTTTTACAATTGAGCGCAGTAGCGAAATTATTAATCAGTTATTAACTGATGATAGTCATCCTTTATTTAATCGCAGCTTGGGCGGCGAATATCCTTCTGGTTCAACTATAAAGCCGGTGGTAGCCGCCGCGGCTTTGCAAGAGCGGGTAATTACACCCAGTACAACCTTTATGAGCACAGGAGGGGTTTATGCTGGCCAGCAATTTTTTGCTGATTGGAAAGCTGGCGGACACGGACTTACCAATGTTTATAAAGCCATTGCCGAATCAGTCAACACATTTTTTTATTTAATTGGCGGCGGTAGTGATAAAATTACAGGTTTGGGGATTACGCGTTTATCAAATTATTTTAAAAAGTTTGGTTTAGGAAAAATAACCGGTATTAATTTATTAGGAGAGCAGTCGGGCTTTGTACCAACGCCACTGTGGAAGCAAGAGGTTATGCAAGATCGTTGGTATAGAGGAGATACTTATAATGTTTCTATTGGCCAAGGTAATTTATTGGTTACGCCTCTACAAATGGCCGTGGCTTATTCAGCCTTAGTCACTGACGGCCAATTAGTTAGGCCTTATCTGGTTGATGATATAATTCTGCCTGACGGCCAAGTTAAACAAGAGTCAAAATTATTATATGGAAACGTTGGTTTAAGTGCGCAAACTTTAGCCGTAGTTAAACAAGGTATGCGCCAAACTGTTACAGTAGGCAGCGCCCGTTCATTATCATCCTTGCCTATATCTGTTGCTGGTAAAACCGGTACGGCTCAAACTGGGCTCAATACTAAACCGCATGCTTGGTTTGCGGGTTATGCGCCAGCCGATAAGCCAGAAATAGTGTTAGTTACTATGATAGAATATGGTGGTGAGGGCTCACAGGCAGCTGTACCAATAGCTAGGGAAATATTCAGCTGGTTTGCTCAGGATAGTGAGAGATTAGGGCTTGACAAAAAATAAGGCGGCGGAGTATCTTTATAACTAAACATAACTAGAAAAGGTTACGTTTGATAGTATCAAACGATGCGTATCTGGCTCACACTTGAGCCAGCTTCATTATTAATTAGTAATTATGTCACTTGATGGACAACAATATTTAACGCGCGAAGGCTTAGCCAAATTGAAAGTTGAGCTTAAGCAATTAAAAACAGTAAAACGTAAGGAAATCGCTTTGCGTATTCAAGAGGCCAAAGAACTTGGCGATCTTTCGGAAAACGCTGAGTATGCCGAAGCCAAATCCGAGCAAGGGTTTATTGAGGGGCGTATTATTGAAATTGAAAATACACTTAAGAACGCCGTCGTTATCAGCGAAGAAAAAAGCAGCGGCCTAGTTAAGGTCGGCTCAAGTCTTAAGGTAAAAACCAATGATAATGAGATGACTTTAACCATAGTAGGTTCTAATGAAGCTAACCCAGGTAATGGTTTAATTTCCAACGAGTCGCCTTTAGGCCAGGCTTTGTTAGGCCACAAGGTCGGCGATCAAGTGGAGGTTAAGGTGCCGGCTGGAGTAGTTAAATATAAGATCTTGTCTATTAGTTAAATAATAAATAAAAAGTGTTTTCCTCTGCTTGCTAGGAAGGCATTTTTTTATTACCATTAGTTTATCTCATATGTCTGTCAGGGAAGAACACGAACTCGCCAGTCGGCGCCAAAAATTAGAGCTTTGGCGGCAGCTTGGATTTAGTTTGTATCCAGCTAACTTCAAGCGATCACATTCGGCTTCACAAGTAGCCACTTTAGCCGAAAAGAGTGTGTCGGTATTAGAAGGCTCTGAAATTCCACCAGGGGACGAAGTGTCAGTAGCAGGTCGGATTATGACTGTACGTCCGCACGGGCGGCTATGGTTTGCCACTTTAGAAGATCAGACTGGTAAAATTCAGCTGGGCGCGATAGAAGAAAGAAGAAGCCGCGGACAAAAAAATGTGGCAGTTACTGCAGGCCATTGACCGCGGCGATATTGTGGGGGCAGAAGGGGTGGTGGTTAAAACCAAGCGCGGTGAGCCCACAGTGTTTTTAACAAAACTTGTGCCCCTAGCTAAAGCTTTACAGCCCCTGCCGGAAAAATGGCACGGCTTGAAAGATATTGAACAGCGTTTACGGCGGCGTTATGTTGATCTGATGATGGATGCTGATGTTAGGCAGATGTTCGTGAAAAAATCCAATTTTTGGCGGACAGTCAGGGGCCACTTATCCAGTGCTGGTTTTTTGGAGGTTGATACTCCGGCTTTGGAAACAGTAGCTGGCGGGGCTGATGCTAATCCATTTGTTACTCATCACCAAGCTTTAGATCAGGATTTTTATTTGCGAATTTCTCTGGAACTGCCATTAAAGCGATTACTAGTTGGGGGTTTTGAAAAAGTTTTTGAGATTGGTAAGGTTTTTAGGAACGTATTGATACCGAACATTTGCAAGATTATGAAATGTGTGAGTTTTACTGGACTTATGCTGATTATGAAGATTTAATGACTTTCACCCAAGAGTTATACCAAGAAATTGTGCGAGGTGTTACTGGCGGTCTAGAAACAACTTATGAAGGTAAAAAAATAGATTGGTCTGGTAAGTGGCCTAGACTGGATTATTTTGAATTGATTAAGGAGCACACTGGCGTGAATTTAACCGGGATGACTGATATTAATGAGTTGCAAAAATTATTAACGAAACACAAAGTAAGTTATGAAAAAAATATGGGCGTGGGACGGCTAATTGATCTGTTCTGGAAAAAATTAGTTAGACCCAAAGTTGTTGGACCATTGTTTATTATTAATCATCCAGTAGAGGTTTCACCACTAGCAAAACGCTTATCAACTGACTCTAGTCGGGTACAGCGTTTTCAAATTATTGTTGGCGGAACTGAGCTGGGTAATGGTTTTAGCGAGCTTAATGACCCAGCTGATCAGCGCTCACGGTTTGAAGAGCAAATGAAGCTCAGGGAAGCAGGGGATAGTGAAGCACAAATGCTGGATGAGGATTTTATAACTGCGTTAGAGTATGGTATGCCGCCAGCTGCTGGTTTTGGTTTTTCGGAACGGCTGTTCAGTTTTATTGTTGATAAACCAATTCGCGAGACTGTGATTTTTCCTCCGATGAGGAGTAAGTAAATTTTGTAAATTATGGCAACTAAACAAGAGATTTTACAGGAGATTAAAAGAACCGCTAAGGAAAATCGCGGACAAACATTAGGGCAAACAACCTTCCGAAAAGTTACCGGTATAGGACTTCATGAGTGGACAAAATACTGGGCGCGTTGGGGCGATGCAGTTCGTGAAGCTAAAGTGAGGCCCAATCGAAAATGGATGTATTATCCGGATGACATATTAATCAGAAAAGTCATTTCTAAAATTCGTAAATACCATAAATATCCGACCATTTATGAATTGAAAGTAGATGTGAATAATGGTGACGATTTCCCTTTGCATATTTTTAAGAAGCGCAAGCAGGCCTACATAGTTGAAAAAGTATTAGAGTTCTGCAAGGGAAAGCGTGCGTATAAAGATATAGTATTAGCGTGTGAACCTATTCTTAAAAAGCTTGATACGAAATCAGCTTCTTCTACAAGGAGCGATGAAGTTGGTGAAGTATATTTATTTAAATCAGGTAGATATTACAAGATTGGAAAAGCAAAGGATACTGTTCGGAGAGGTAGTGAATTGCGGATTCAGTTACCAGAGCAAATGGTTCTTATTCATAAAATTTTGACCGATGATCCTTATGGAGTTGAGGAATATTGGCATAAGCGGTTTTCGGCTAAAGCCATGAAAGGTGAGTGGTTTAATTTAGACCCTTCGGATATAGTAGCATTTAAGCGATGGAAAAAAATTATTTAATCTAAATATTATCTTTTTTATATGGACCAAAATCCTATGCAACAGTCAGCCGCGACTGACCAATCAAATAATCCGCTGGCGAATTTGCCGGGTGGGTTGAACCAGAAGAAATTAATCATAATCGTAGTTGCCGTGGTAGTTCTTGGCGGCTTAGGCATGCTAGTTAGGGGTATGTTCAGTCGTAATATTGCCGAGAACATGGCGGAGAGTGCAATTGAACGAGCAACTGGTGGTAAAGTTGATGTTGATTATAAAGGCGATGATACAGTTACTTACAAAAGTGATGAGGGTAGTTTCCAAGCAGGGGAGAATGTTTCACTACCTTCAGATTGGCCAAGTGATGTGCCGGTGATGTCCGGGGCTAAGATCTCTTATGCTGGCTCTAGCAATCCTTCCACCGGCGCTCCCGGCGCTTCGGTAATGTTCACTACTTCAAAATCAGCCAGTGAAGTGGCCGCTTACTATAATAGCCAACTAGTTGATGAAGGCTGGACTATAGAGAGCACTGCGAATATGGGCAGTTCAAGTGTTGTTTCTGCTAAAAAAGGTGAGCGCACAGTTGGTTTGTATATAATTGAATCTGAAGGCATGACGTCGGTGACTATCGGCGTGCAAAATGAATAAAGAATCATGACGCGTGATGAGGCGTGGTTGCTAGTACAAGAAAAAGTCAAAGGTGGGTTCCTCAGGAACCACCTTTTGGCATCCGAGGCTATAATGCGCGCCTTGGCGCGTAAATTTAAAGAAGACGAAGAATTATGGGGATTAACTGGATTAGTGCATGATATTGATTGGGAGCTAACTGAAAGCACCCCAGAACAGCATTCAATTGTAGGCGCGCAGTGGTTAACCGTAGCTGGTTTGCCTCCAGAAATTGTAGAAGCCGTTCGGGTACATAATCACATGCATGGGATTGAACCAAAAACGCTATTAGAAAAATCTTTATGGTGCGCTGAGGAATTAACTGGTTTAATTGTAGCTTGCGCTTTAGTACAGCCCGACAAAAAATTAGCTTCAATTAAACCTGAATCTGTCCTGAAGAAATTTAAAACTGCCAGATTTGCCAAAGGTGTTAACCGCGACATTATTGCCAAATGCCAGGAGATGATCGGGCTATCATTTGAAGAATTGATTGATATTGAACTTAAAGCCATGCAGGAGATGTCTTCTGAAATAGGTTTATAATTTTAACTATCTCTAATTCGCGCGAATAGGCGAATAGTTTATATGCCGACAAAACTTTTAATTGCTACACGGAATCAGGCTAAATTTGCGGATAGGTATTAATCAAGAAGTGGGAGAGAACGAACCGACCTTTAAAGCTAATGCGGAGAATAAAGCAAGAGTTTATTGTGAATTAAGCGGTTTGCCCACAATTGCCGATGACGGCGGTTTAGAGATTGAGGCCCTTGGCGGCTGGCCAGGGGTTTATTCGCGGCGCATTTTTGGCCCTGATAAGCCAGAAGGTACTGATGAGGAAATAATAAATGAGGTTTTACAGCGGCTAAAGGGCGTGCCTTTTAGTGAACGTAACTGTTCTTTTACCGCCGCGGTCTCTTTAGCTTTTTCACCCCAAAAACTAGTTTCCGTTGCTGGTAAAGAGATTGGCTATATAGCAGAGCAAGCTAGCCAACAATCTACGCCCGGCTTTCCTTTTCGTTCATTATTTTATTTGCCGGCTTATAAAAAAGTTGTGGTCGAGCTGGATAAAGAAGGTAAATTATCAGACTTTATGACTCACCGAAAACAGGCTATAATGGAGCTTGAACCATATTTAAAACAATTAGCTAATTATGCTTGATATTAAATACATTCGCGAGCATGCCGACGAGGTACAAAAAGGCGTGGCGGCCAAGGGCGTTAAGGCTGATATTAATGCAATTTTGAAATTAGATGGCGAACGCCGGGAGTTGCAAACAGTGGTTGATGAGCTACGTCAGCAGCAAAAAACTTTTGGGGCTAACGATATTGAAGCGGGCAAGGTTAATAAAGCTAAGTTAAAGGAAAAGGAAGAACAGTTGAATCAGGTCAGCGTCAAAGCTGAGGCCGCCTTAAAAGAGCTGCCTAATTTACCAAAGGCTGATGTTAAAGTTGGCAACAGCGAGGCTGATAATGAAATAATTCGCACGGTTGGCAAAATTCCCAAATTCAAATTCCAGCCCAAAGATTATCTTGAATTAGCCCATCAGCATGATTTGATAGACATGGAGCGAGCCGCTAAAGTTTCCGGCTCTAGGTTTGGCTATTTAAAAAATGAAGCGGCATTACTTGAGTTTGCTTTGATACAATACGGTTTAGAAATTACGCGTTCAAAAGGATTTATTCCGGTTGTTCCACCGGTTTTAATTAATGAAGAAGCCATGGAAGCTATGGGTTATTTAGAACATGGTGGTAAAGATGAAACCTATCATTTGGTTAAGGACAAACTTTATTTAGTCGGTACGGCTGAGCAATCAATCGGGCCAATGCACATGAATGAGGTGCTAACTCTTAATGATATGCCTCGTCGCTATGTAGGTTTTTCCTCATGCTTCCGCAGTGAAGCCGGCAGTTATGGCAAAGATACTAAAGGTATTTTAAGAGTGCACCAGTTTGATAAGCTGGAAATGGTTGTTTTTACAACGCCTCAAGAATCTGATGTGGAGCTGGAAAAATTATTGGCAATTGAAGAAGAACTAATGCAAGGGCTCAAGTTGCCTTATCAGGTGATAAAGATGTGTACCGCAGACTTAGGTGATCCAGCGGCTCGTAAATATGACATTGAAACTTGGATTCCATCTGAGGGTAGATATCGTGAGACTCATTCCTGTTCAACCACTACAGATTTCCAAGCCAGGCGTTTAAATACGCGCTTTAAGAATGCTGAAGGAAAAACAGAGCACGTCCATATGCTGAATGGTACGGTTTTTGCCGTAGGACGTACGCTTATTGCAATTTTAGAAAATTATCAGCAAGCTGACGCGACAATTGAAGTACCTAAGGTCCTGCGGCCCTATATGGGTAAATTAAAAGTTATAGGTAAAAAATGAAGCTAGGTCCGGCATACAGTTGGGTGGAAATTTCGAGGCGGGCACTGATCGCAAATATCCGTGTCCATCGTCGCATGGTAGGCAAAAAAGTTAAATTAATGGCCGTGGTCAAGAGTAATGCGTATGGGCATGGTATTGAATTAGTGTCGCAGGTTGCGGCCAGCACAAGGCAAGTTGATTGGCTGGGGGTAGCTTCGCTTGAAGAGGCGAAATTAATTCGTCAGGCCAAAGTAAAATTACCTATATTGGTTTTGAGTTTTTTTAGGCCGTTTGTGATGGCAGATTTAATTTGGGCCATAAAACACAGTATAGCTTTTATGGTTTATGAGACTGAACAGCTTAAGATTTTAAGCCTAGCTGCTCAAAAAGCGAAAAAGCCAGCCAAGATCCATTTAAAACTGGAAACTGGTATGGCGAGGCTCGGGCTTTTTCCCAAAGAAGCCAGGATTTTTTTGGAAAAGATTTTAAAATCACCCCGGCTTCAGCTGGAAGGTATAGCTTCGCATTTTGCCACTGCTGAGTCGCGCGATCAGAAGTTTTTAAAAAAACAGCTGTCAGCTTATCGGCGTTTTACCAAATCCGTTAGCGGTAAATTGCCTAATAGCATATTGCATCATATCTCCTGTAGTGCTGCCATTACTACCGCCCCGACTGCTAATTTATCTTTAGTGAGATTGGGTATTGCTTTATATGGTTTATGGCCGAGCGATGAGAATAAACAAGTGGTGCACAAAATGAACTCTGAGTTTAAATTACAGCCGGCCTTAACTTGGAAAACGCAAATTATTGAAGTACAGCATCTGCCAAAAAATACGCCGGTTGGTTATGACCGTACATTTGTTACAAAGAAATCAACAACAATGGTAGCATTGCCAATAGGGTATTGGGATGGATTAGATAGGGGATTGTCTAATAAAGGCAGGGTTATTATTAAAGGCGTTATTTGTCCGATAATTGGGCGAATTTGCATGAATATAACAATGGTGGATGCTTCGGCTGTAAGGAACGTAAAAGTTGGAGATGAAGTCATATTAATAGGTAAGAAGGGTAGGGGAGAGGTAACAGCTGATAAAATTGCCAGGCTTACCCAAACAATTAATTATGAGGTTGTTACTAGAATTAATCCTTTATTACCGCGGCATTTAGTTTAATTATTATGCCCAGGAGAAAATTAAAAGTGGGAGTTTTGTTTGGCGGACGATCAGCTGAGCATGAAGTTTCATTGGTTTCGGCTGAATCGGTTATGAAGAACCTTGACCGCAAAAAATACCAAGTTGTGCCAATTGGAATAGACAAGCAAGGCCAATGGATGATAGGTAATCAAGCACTTAAATTACTTAAGGCTGGAAAGAATTTTAATTTAAAGTCTAGCCAAGCTTTATTACCCGAACCAGGACAGAGGAGAGTGGACGTGATTTTTCCACTTATTCATGGCACTTTTGGCGAGGACGGTAAGCTGCAGGGTTTTTTGGAATTAGCTGATGTGCCTTATATTGGCGCTGGAGTTTCGGGGAGCGCTGTCGGCATGGATAAAATTGTGCAAAAGCAAATTTACCAGGCGGCTGGCATCTCTACGCCTAAATTTGATTACTTTCCGGCACCTGAATTTAAAAAATCAGCTAAATATATTTTGCGACGCTTAAAGAAATTAAATTTGCCGGTATTTGTAAAACCAGCCAATACTGGCTCATCAGTTGGCGTCAGTAAGGTAAAACAGGGGAGAGATTTAAGACCAGCCATTAAACTGGCATTAAAATATGACCGCCGAGTAATTGTTGAGCAGGCCGTACCTAACCCCATGGAAATTGAAGTAGCAGTGCTTGGTAATGATAAACCTAAGGCATCAATCTTAGGGCAAATTGTGCCTTCTAATGAGTTTTATGATTATGATGCCAAATATGTGGATGGAAAATCAAAAGCTATTATTCCAGCGTCGTTGCCAGTTTTAATTGCCAAAAAGATTCGTGCCTTAGCTGTGGAGGCATTTAAGGTACTTGATCTAGCTGGCATGGCGCGAGTTGATTTTTTGGTGAGCAGAAAAACTTGGAAAATTTATCTTAATGAAGTCAATACCATTCCTGGGTTTGTTTCCATCAGTATGTATCCGAAATTGTGGGCCGCCTCAGGTTTGCCCTTTCCAAAATTACTGGATGAACTAATTAATTTGGCCCTTAGCCGACACAGGCAAAAACAAAGTTTAGCCACTTCATTTAGGCCCAAAGCTAAATGGTATCGTTAACTTACCCCAAGCCAGTCCGGCGGTCAGTTCGCCGGCGAGATTTTGCTCCTACCAACCATCGAGCCCCGGTGGTTACCAGGCGTTTATCCCAGGCTTATCATCGGCCATCAGTGCCACCTTGGCGTAAATGGCTAAACTTAAGTATTTTTATTTTTTGTGTTGGGTTTTTATTGGCTATAGTATATTCACCACTTTTTACCATTAAGAATGTTGTTATTAATAATGTCGGTTTTAAACCGACCGAAGAACGGCTAAAAGAAATAGTGGCCGGAGTCATGTCTACTAGACTTTGGCTAGTTTTTCCTCAATCAAATTTAATATTGTTTAATCCCGGCCATGCCCGGGAAGTCTTAGCCACCGAGTTTTACATTGAGGATGTTAAATTTGTGCGACATTGGCCTAATGTATTAAAAATTGATGTAGCCAATAATGTTATCGTGGCTATTTTAAAAACTGATCAGGGAGACTTTTTGCTTGACCGCCGCGGCGTGTTGGTTCAGCAGTTATCAAGTGCCACTGATAATGATCGTTCTTTACCTTTATTGCTGGAAAAGGACAGTCCAGTCAGGAATTTGGGTGATCAAACTATTAAACCCGAATTAGTAACCTTTATTGATGACTTATATGATAATTGGCGTCAACTATTGCCAGAATTATTACCTCAATATATTTTATTGGATCCAACAGCCTTACCAACCTTGCAGCTGAACATGCCAGAAGGTTGGTATGTAAATGTCACAGGGGAATCAGACGCTAAACCACAAATTGCCAGTTTAAAGAGGTTATTGGAAGAAAGAATTAAAGATGATAGAGCTAAATTACAATATATTGATGTGCGCTTTGGCAACCGCCTTTACTTTAAATTGAAATAATAAGTAATATATTTTGCGACGCTTGAGATAAAAATATGTCAGTAAATGAATTAGATAAATTAATTAAGGATATTGTGGTTTTGGCAACTGAATTGAAAAATAAATTTACTCATGAAGTTTCAGCGCCAGTAAATTATGCTTGCATATTTGCGCAAAAGCAGGAGGAGTATGAAGATTTGATAAGGGCGGCGGCTAGATTGGATACTGTTATTATGGAAATGACCAACGGCCTTTTATTTGAGCTAGCTGGTATTGAAACGATGTCTGGTACCTTGAAATTGCTTAAAATAAGACAGCCAGATCCGACCAGGCCGGAAAGAGGTTATGCCGACTTCACCGTAGCTGACTTCAGTGGCTTTAAGCAGGCCTATCTTAATAAGACCGGTTTTAAATTAATCGTGCGGCCGCAGTTGAAGATGGAGATGATAGAGCTTATGTAGCCAGGATACGAGGTAAGGGTATATTTCTCAAATCCGCCGTTAGCTAAGGCCTTGGGCTTGGAGTAAGGCATAAATGGTTCAATTTGCCTTAATTTAAAGAATATGATAAACTGAGTATAATATCCCTTACACTCAGTTAAATATGACCAAAGTTACAACTAAGACAAAAGAGGCGCTTCCCTACCTAGATGATTTCCTTTTGTCCTTACAAACCAATAACTATTCCCCGGAGACGGTTTATAACTATGAACGTGATTTGGGTGTGCTAGCCGACTTTATTAATGAACTTAAATTACCTTTTACTAAGTTAGACAAAAAAGCTATTGACCGTTATAAAGCTTATCTTACCTCTCGTGATCGGCGTACTTCTACTAAGCATAATTTAGGAGTTAGATTGAAAAGCTATTCCATAAATAGAATGCTTTCAAGTCTGCGGGCGTATTTAAGATATTTAATTGAGCTGGATCACCCTACTCCCCTGCCACCGGAGGCGGTCAAGCTGGTTAAGACTGAACGTAAACATCCACAAGTCGCAGAATTAAATGAATTGGTTAAATTAATTGAATCGCCTAACCAATTGGAGAAAAATAAATTAGTAGCTGAACGTAACCGAGCTATGCTGGAAGTGTTGTTTGCGACTGGCATGCGTATTTCTGAATTAACTAGCCTTAACCGTAATCAAATAGATACAACTGGCAGAATATTCATAACCGGCAAGGGCAAAAAACAACGCTTTGTTTATTTAACTCCCCGGGCTATAAAACAGTTAGAGTTTTATTTAAAGCAAAGGGCGGATAAATTATCCGCTCTGTTTATCCCCTATCGGGGTGAGAACGCTGGTAAAACAACCAGACGAATTTCCAATAATTATTTGCAAATGAAGATTAAGCAGTATCGGGAAACTTTGGGTATTAATGTGCCGACTTCAGCCCACAGCCTCAGGCATGGTTTTGCCACATATCTCGCAGAACAAGGGGCTAACCCCGCAGCTATTCAGGTGCTCCTCGGGCACGAATCTTTGGACACTACCACCCGCTATGTTCATGCCTCAGATAGGTATGCTGAAACTACTCATCGTAAGTTTCACCCTTTAAAACAATAGCTTGGTTTCAGCCTTAACATAGCCAAATAATTAGTAGGCTTTTTATTGGTGTAAAGGCAGTGTTTTTACTATTGACAAAAATATTTATTTATGCTAAGGTAAATTGTTACATTGGAATTTTTGTAACTAAAATAAATCAAATAAAGTAAATTAACAATCAATTAATAACAATATAAAGGTGATCAAATGTTCACATTAATTATATTAGCAATACTTTTATTAGTATTGTTATCGCTTCCAATCTGGCCAGTTTATGTGCCAGAAGGAATACAAAAAGTAAAATATCGCAGGTGGAGCAGTTTTGGAACTTCAAATCAGGTTATCCCCTACCAAATTAAATATAATGATAAAAACGAACCCCTAAGTATTACATTCAGGGGGTCTGGTTATAAGCCAGATAGATTAACTCCAGGTTTATATTTTTGCAGAAGTATTATATTTGACCGCGTAGAAACTGCTGAATGGCCAAACGTTGGATCGGAAGAAGTTGGCATAGTTATTTCTCAAGTGGGAAAGCAACTTCCGCCGGGTAGAAGATTTGTTTTTTTACCCGAAGGCACTAAACTTGATCTTTTGCAGAGTGTAGGAATGTATTTGCTAAAAGGTGGACAGATTGGCGAGTTAGCCACGGTTTTAACTTCCTATGTTAAGCCACTCCATCCCGCAGCTTTTCTGGTTGTTACAAGGCATAAAGTATATGGCATACCCTATGATGCTGGACTTAGAACCAAGCAAAAGAAAGGTAATCTCACTTACGCAGACTTTGGCTTTAAAGAAACTGATTTTAATTTGACAACTGTTGAGTCAGGAAAAATCGGTTTAGTCACATTGCAAAATGGTGACCCAATACCAAACGGATTACCAGTTTGGCGTCATGGTGGCTGGAATGATTTTATTGGTGATTATGAAAAATGGCCGCCTAAAGATTATAAGCTACCTTTGCTAGAAATGCCTGATCTAAATAAAAAAAACACTGAAGAGATAGATGAAGCTTTTGCTAAATTAGAAAAAGAATGGTTAGAAATGTCGGAGGAAAAAATAGCTGTATTAAAATCTCAATTGTTAAAATATGGTGATTTAGGCAAAGTTTGCTCAAATAATGTGGTTGATATTATGCCTCAGCCAATGTCAATATATAGTTATGAAGAAGTACTTGAACCACAACAACCCGAAGAGCCCGAGGTACCAAAAGGAGAGGTTTCTCCAAAAGACCAGCATGAATATATTCAGAAACGGAAAAAATATGAGGGGGATTTAGTTAAGTATAGAGAAGATAAGGACAGGTATGATTTATACTTAAACGAGCTTGAATGGAAAAAGAAACTCAAGAAACTCACTGAGGATATATGGTGGAAACAATGGGATAGAGAATATAAGTTTGGTTCGGAACTTCTGCGCCGCGTAATCAGCTGGGATTGTTCTAAACACGGTAACTATACTAATTTAACTGGTCAAATTTATGCAGGACCACAGCTTACCCCAATCTTGCCTGGCTCATATGCTTTTAATAAGCATTTAATAGTGGTAAAACAAGTAGAATCAACAAATGTTCCAGCTAATCAGGCACTGGCGGTTGTATCTGCCACCGGGCCGCAAGGACATGATATTACCCCATCGAATTTCAAATTTAATCCGATTGTCCGTCCTGGTTTTATTGGCGGTATTTGGAGTGTAGCAATTGGCCCTGGGCAGAGATATCCACTTAATACAGATTATTTAGAGTTGGATTCATGGATAACTTCAATCATGGTTCTATATTGGTCTGATAACAAGACCATGAGCCCGTTCGATAAAAATCTAAATACCATCCGTCGTCTAAGTAAAGACAAGGTTTATATGAATGTTGATCTAAATGCAAAGATCTCAATACCAATTGAGGCAGTGCCATTTTGCAAAGCACGATTTGGTAGCCAAGAAGATTTAGTAAATGGTTATCTGCAAGCGGAAGTCACTTCATGGACAATGAAGTTTATTGAAGGGCATACCGCGGAAGAGATTCTTACAGCCCAAGAGGTGTTAGGCAAGGATTTACACAGGCACCTGACTGCTCTTCTTAGTAAATACAACATAGAGGTACGTGAAATCTTATTTGAGAAGGTTGACCCTGAGGAAAGTTATTATAAAATAGTTAATGCTAAAACCTTGGCTGATATGGGTGCAAAAACTGCTATAGCTGAAAAAGATTTGGCTGTACAGCAAGGCTTGAGAAATCAGCAAAGAGGAATTGCTGAAGCCTTAGAAACTATCGAAGTTGCTCGTGGTACTGTTGGAGCCCGTAAACTATTAATTGAGGCAGTTAAAGAAACGCTTGGTGAAAAGGCAGCTAATGCCTTAGTAATAGCACAGGAGTTGGTTAGCGGGAAACACCCCGGCATGCCAACAGCCTTGGCAATTACCGCTGATAAAGTTGCCGACTTCTTATCCACTTTGCCATTCATCACCCAGTCAGCCAATGAAATCAAAGTAGCACTCACTGAAAAACTGGAGGAAAAAACACAAGCAACAGATCAAAAAAAATCTGACGCGACAGATAAAACTTTATAAAATATTAATTCCCCCAACTGTATGGAGAACAGTTGGGGATTTTTATTTATATTGGTCCCCTAGCCTCAAGGTAAATACTCCAGCGGGTTTACGGGAATACCATTAGAACGGATTTCAAAATGCAAATGTGGCCCAGTAGTTAAGCGCCCGGCGCCAGAGGTGCCAGGCAGGCCGCCAACCGCGCCAATGGTTTGCCCCTTGGTAACATAAGTCCCCTCTTCTACGTCAATACGGCTGACATGACCGTAAACAGTGGCAAAGCCATCTTTGTGCACTAGCATTATATAGCTGTAACCTAAGCCCGCGGCTTTAGCCCGGGCGACATAGCCTGAAGCCGCGGCTTTAATAGCTGTACCTTGGGGTTTGGGAATATCAATAGCAGGATGTTCAAAATAACGGCGGAAAATATAAGTCGGGTCGTAAAAATAAGTTGATATGCCTTTATTAGGTGTTACCGGCCAAATAAAATTGGTATCACCTAATTGGGCTAAGGCCTCGGGGCCGGCTAGTTGTAAACGGTTTCTGATTTCCGATTCCAGTTCAGCCACTTCCCGGTTAGCCTGGGTACGCTCCTCTTCAGTTTGCGCGAGTAGCGTTTGGTAACGATTTTCTGATTGCCTGGTTTGCTGCAAGATTAAGGCTTTGGTTTGCTGTTCAGATTCCAAATTGGCTTTGGCTAATTCAATTTCTTCCCTTGATTTAACCAATTGCACCCGGTAACTGGCCAAGTTTTGTTGTTGCCGTACCAATTCAGCCTTGACGATCTTAAGATCAGCAATGTCATTTTGTAAGGCCTTTTCCAGTTCCTCTAAATAATTAAGCTGGTCAAAAAAAGCGCCCAAGGATGAGTTCAGGACTAAGACTTCAAGCAAAGTTTTCTGATCAGCTTGATAAAGCTGGCGAACGAGTTCACTAATTTGGGATTTTTTTTGAGAAATATCAGCTTCGCGAGCGGCAATATCCAATGTGACTGCCTGAATCTGCAATGTTACCGTATTTAATTTTAATTCATTAGCCTCCAACTCAAGTGCGGCTTGCTCTATTTTATCATCTAGAATATTTAATTGGTTACGTAGTGATGAAACTTTGTTTTGTTTATCAACAATAGCATTTTGGTAAGTCTCAATCCTCTTCTTTAGTGTCTCCAGCTCCTGCTGTTTAGTCTGAATCTGATTATTCAGATCAATAACCGTATCATCAACTGCTGCCACTGGTAAGGCTATAAAAAATAGTAAACAGATAAAAGCTGTTGCAAATTTTCTCATGTCTTAATCGGCTAATAAACTTTCGGCTTGGGCCAGTCGTGTTAGGGTTTCTTTTTGTCCCAATACCCAAGCTACACCAAAAACATCAGGTGATTCTTTCTCGCCAGTTAAAGCTAAACGGACCGGCCATAAGATATCACGCCGACTAAAAGTGCCGGGGCGGACCAGAACTTCCAGAGCATCTTTGATTTCTTGGCTGGTCCAGCTAGTAAGCCTCTGCAGCACATGATGAGCTGATTTTATGGCATGTAAAGTTTTTTCAGGTGTGCTGTTTTTTGGAATTATAATTTCAGTATTGAGTTCAACTTGCGGTCGAAAAAACCAAGAAGCGTGCTCTTTAATTGAGGCCAAGGTAATTAATCGGTCACGCATTAATTCAGTTAAAGCGCCGGTATCGCGTGGTGCCTGATTGTAGCTGGCGCACATTTCTTCGTAATAAGGCTTTAAAAGATTATCTAATTCTGAGACAGGTAAATGGCGGAGATAAGAACTATTTAGCCAATTCAATTTTGCTAAGTTAAAAATAGCCCCGGCTTTTTGAGCCCTAGACAAGTCAAACTCTTTAGTTAAGTCCGCCAGGGTAAAAAATTCCCGGTCATCTTTTGGATGCCAGCCTATTGATATGTTTGCACCCAAACAGCTTCACCATCCTTGCGCTTGGAAAGTTTGGTTTTTTTCTCGTTGAGTACATTTGGCAAGTGAGCAAACTCCGGCGTACTCCAACCAAAGCCTTGGTAAATCAGTAAGTGCTTAGGTGTGGAAGGTAGCCATTCCTCCCCCCTGATCACATGCGTAATTTCCATTAAATGATCATCAACCACATTAGCCAGATGATAAGTTGGAAAACCATCTGATTTTAATAAAACCGAATCATCTAAGCTGGTATTATCAACTTTTATCTGACCGCGGATTAAATCATTAAAAATAGTTTGGCCGGCGGGTATTTTTAACCTGACAATATAGGGTAACTTAGCTTCAAGTTTAGCTTTTATCTCTTCAGGCTTAAGATTCAAACAAGCTCGATCGTATTTGGTGATTTGTTTTTCCGCTTCTTGCACGCGGCGTAAAACCTCCAAACGTTGAGCTGAACAAAAACAGTAGTAAGCTCCACCCCGGTTGATTAATTCATCAGCTTGCTTTTTATAGATAGGTAGTCTCTCCGATTGAATATAAGGCACATAAGGTCCGCCAATATCCGGACCTTCATCCCAGGTTAAACCTAACCAAGCCAAACCTTCTAACATTCTTTTTAAACTGCCCTCAACCAATCTTTCCTGATCAGTGTCTTCCAAGCGCATGATGAATTTGCCATCATTCTTTTTGGCAAATAGATAATTATACAGCGCTGTCCGGGCACTGCCTAAATGTAATTCACCGGTTGGGGAAGGGGCAAAACGTACTCTGACCATAATTATGAGCCTTTAGTAATCATCTTATTTAATTCTACCATAGCTAGTTTACCCATAGGTCGTCGAATTGGATTTAATGCTTTCATTACCCGAGAGATTGGGAACCAATGTACGGCCGCGGCTTCACGAGGGTCTGGAGTTAATTTTGGTCGAATTTCATTCACTTTAACAATAGCCAAACTTTGTTCTTGCCCAATATACCCCTTCTTTTCAAGGTCTTGGCCAGTGCGAATAAGCTTTTTGGGCCAATTATACTTATAAATCCTTTCTCGCAGTTTTAATATATGGATATTGAGCAAGCCCAGTTCTTCCTTAAGTTCATGTTTAACTGTTTGTTCAAAACTGTCGCCTGTTTTAACACCGCCTTGTGGAAACTGCCAGTATTCTTTTATATGTTCACGATGCTTAATCAAAAGAACCTCATTTTTTGGGTTGATTATACAGATCGCAATATTAGGCCTAAGAGGCCCCTGAGGCGCTTTAGAGCTCAATTTTAAGGCTTCCAGACGCTTGTAAACAGGCCCCGTTGGTGTCAAAGTGCTTTGCATCAGGCTAAGCTGATTAACTGTAAACTTTATATTCAAAGCTGGCATAACCGGTAGCGTTGATTTAAATAGCGGCGATTTAAGGCGAACTAAAGTTAAGTGAGGTTTTAAAGAGCTAGCTGGTATTTTAATTTTCTTAAGGCTGTTAATTACTGCTTGTTGCAGTCTTAAGAAATCAGCTGAGGGTTTAAAAGAAAAAGCAATTAAACGTGGAGATTTTGGTGGTAAGGTAACAATATTACCCAGAACAAGCTCAAACGTTCTTATAGGGGCAATAGCTATTTTTAGTTGCTGGGCTATTACCTGAGAGTCTGTGTCTTTAACCTCACCAATAAAAGCCAAGGTAAGATGCAGGTTATGCTGCTCTACCCATTTACCCCGTAAAGTTTGTCTTAGGGGGTATGTAGCTTTTGTTATTTTTTCTTGCCAGACTGGCGCCAATTCAATAGCAACAAATACTCGCATATATTATAACTAAATCTTAACATGATAAGATGCCTATTAGCCAGTAATCATGGTATAATGCTTATGTATGACACAGCGTAAATCACGCTTATTTTTTATACTAATTATGCTAGCTTTTTTGGCCAGCAGCTTTTGGCCGTCCGCACCCTTAGCCGCCCAAACTAATTTTGCTTATAATTATATAATTTCGGATTATGATCTGACCGATTATCAGTCTATGGATTTAAATCAAATCCAGTCTTTTTTAGTGAGCAAGAGCAGCTCCTTAGCTAATTATTCTGACCCGATTACTCGGCTATCGGCCGCTCAGGTTATTTATCAATCAGCTCAAGATTTTCAGATCAGTCCCAAATTTTTGTTAGCTTTAATTCAAAAAGAACAAAGTTTGGTGGAAGATGGTACACCACTGCCCTCGCAATATGATTGGGCAACCGGTTATGCTGTTTGCGACAGTTGTAGTACTGACGATCCATTAATTCAAAAGTTTAAAGGTTTTTATAACCAAGTTTATAACGCGGCCAAGCGTATCAGCACTGTTTATTTAGTTGAGTTGGAATCTAATGGTCAAACCTCGTCAGGTTTTGGCCCGGGGATTGCTAAACAGGTTGATGGTTTGATAGTGACGCCAGCCAATAAAGCGACGGCGGCACTTTACACTTATACTCCGCACCTTCATGGCAACGAATTATTCTCCCAAGTTTGGGAAAGATTTTTTGCTCAAAATTACCCGGATGGGACCTTGCTTAATGTTGAGGGTGAACGCGAGGTCTGGTTAATTGAAAATGGTTTTAGACGCGCTTTTGCCAACAAATCGGTTTATCTTTCACGCTACAGTGATTTTGACAGAGTTTTGTCGGTTAGCCAGACCGACTTGTTGAAATATCCTCTTGGCTTGGAGATTAAATTTTCTAATTATTCTTATTTAAAAATTCCGAGCGGCACCGTCTATTTATTGGTTGACGATGAATTAAGGGGCTTTGCTTCAGCTGAGGCCTTGCGGCGTATTGGCGTGAACCCTGAGGAAATAATTAACGTAACTGAGACTGACCTGAAAGATTATCATGAAGGCCAACCGATCACGATAAATAGTTTGTATCCACTGGGGGCACTCTTACAGGATAAAACAAGCGGCGGAGTTTATTGGGTGCAGGATGGGATTAAGCGTCCGATTTGGTCACGAGAAATAATGCAGGTTAATTTTGCCAACAGAAAAATAATCGCTAAGTCAGCCGCTGATTTAGCCGGTTATACCACCGGTGAGCCAGTATTATTCCGTGATGGCGAGCTGGTACGATCAGCTGATGAGCCGGCGGTTTATTTGATCTCTAATGGCGAGCGTCGTCCTTTCCGGTCAGCTGAGGACTTTTTAGCACTGGGTTTTGACTGGCAAAGTGTGATCGTCACTACCCCGGTCGCCTTGGCCTTGCATGATTTAGGCGAACCCGTAATAGCTAATTTTTAATATGCCAATAATCGGAGCCGCTTTAATTCCCAACTCTCCCCTGCTTTTACCCAAACTGTCGCCTTTAGTACAGCGGCGCTTAGCTAAAACCAAGCAAGCAATTGATCGTTTAGCCCACGAGTTATATGCTCGCCAACCCAGTCTGATTATAATTATAGGTTATACTCAGACTATCTCCGGGGTTTGTAATTTATTACAAGCACCCAAGCTATCATATTCTTTTGCGGAGTGGGGTGATGTTGTAACCAAGGGCGAAGTTTTAATCGCTACTGGATTTACTCATAGCCTTAAAGAAAGAGCCGAAGTTAACTTTCCTTTATTGCTTCGTAGTGTTGATAGACTGCCAGTGAATTTGGCTGTACCAGTTAATTTATTATCAACGATTTTTTCCCAATCGCCTTTTGTTTTTTTAGAATTACCCAGTAGCATAAATTTGGATGATTTAACACACTTAAGTACAATTATCAAGGAGCACTGTGATAGTTCGTCAGAAAGAATAGCAATCGTGGCTGTTGGTAATTTGGCCGAGCGGATAACCAAATCAAAAAATGAAGCCCAAGTTTATGATAAATATTTTCAAGCCGCTCTTAAACCATTAAATCAGCAGTCATTAGCTAACTTGGATGCAGATTTAAAGAAACGCGTTAAGGAGACTATTTGGGCGCCGACCTTGCTCACGGCTATGGTGGTAGGAGAAATAGCAACTGAAACAGAAATATTAAGCTATGAAGCACCAGCTAAGGTTGGTTATATCGTAGCTCAAATTAATTGGTTGTGAGTTAATTTATGTCAGTTAAAGTAGCCCAGGTCGTGCCCCTAAGGCGTTTGCCCAGAACCAAGGGGGTATTTGATTATGAAGTGCCGGCCCAGGCCATAGTTGAGGTCGGTGATTTAGTGCAGATACCTTTTAAGAGCAGCTTAGTTGAAGGTATAGTGTTTGATATTAAGACAGGCGAGGCGACTATAAAAAATTTAAAATCCATCGGCAATACTTTAATCCCTGGGTGCGCCAATCGTCGTCAGTTAAGCTTAATTTTTTGGCTGGCTAACTACAGCGGTGTTAGTTTGGCCACAGCGGCTAAATTGGTTTTACCATTTAAACCGACTAGTCGATTTATAATTTCACCTATAAAGAATAAACCGATTATTAAAGACAAAGCGGGGCTTAAGCCAATTAATATTATTTTTTCTTCATTATCAGCCAAAGAGCAAGTAGTTGATTCGCTGGTTAAGCAAGTGATAAATCGCGGACAGCAAGTATTGTTATTAGTGCCGGAGATCAGCCTGATTACTGAATGGACTAACCGATTTAAAAACAATCTGGTTGTTTCCTATTCAGGCAATGAAAAAACTTCAAACAGCCGATCAGCTTGGAGAGATATTCGCAGTGGGCAAGCAAAAATTATAATTGGCACCCGAGCAGTCCTGTGGCTGAATTATTTTAATCTGGGCGGGATAATTATAGATCAGGCTGAAAATGAAAGTTTTATTCAGTCTGAACAAAATCCTAGATACGATACTTTAATGGTCGCTAGTTATTTAGCTAAACTTTGGAGTGCATCTTTAGCCCAAATTTCACCAGCTCCGCGGCTGGAAAATTGGCAAGCGGTTCAAAAAGGTAATCAAGGGTGGCAAGAGATTTCGGCTGTCTCGGCAAAATTAAAGGTGATTGATCTTAAAACTTCCCGCAGAGTATTTAAATCAGGCTTGATTTCAGCTGAGCTAAAAACCACCGTCGACAAAGTTTTGTCTAGGGGTAAAAAGATTTTGCTTTATTTAAATCGTCGGGGCGGCGCCACTTCATCAACTTGTGAGGATTGTGGTTTGGTTGCAATTTGCCCCCAGTGCCAGCGGTCGTTGGTTCAAAGCAATAATCAAAATGAATTGGTTTGTTTTCATTGTGACTACAAACAAAATGTGGTCATCCCCTGCCCCCGCTGTGGAGGTTTAAGTGTTAATTATGCCGGTGGCGGTATAGGTAAACTTGCCTTAGAGGCAAAAAAGCTTTGGCCTAGCGCGAAAATACTTACCCTGGAAGATAAATTTAACGAATCACAAACAAATTTAGCTAATCAGGCTGATATTATTTTAGGCAGCCGAACAGCCGTACGCGCTGTTGCCAACATGCCGTTGGCTATGTCGGTTTTGGTCAGGGCTGATGCTGAATTATTATTGCCAGAATTTAGATCAGTTGAGCGTTTGTGGCAGTTAACCAGATATTTAACTTTACAATCAGCCGAACTGGTGGTTCAAACTAGTAATCCGGACCATTATTTATGGTCTAGTTTAATGACTAGGGATTTAGCCTTATTTTATCGGTCAGAAATGCGGCTTCGGAAAAAATATTTGTATCCGCCGCTGGTTAAATTAATTCGCTTTACTTGCCAAAATAAAATTGAAAAGTCAGCCCAGAAGCAGGCCGGTTCACTGGTTGATATTCTGAAAAAAAGTTTGCCGCCTGACGCTGAAATAATCGGCCCTTATCCAGATTATTATCGGCTTCGGTCAACCAATTGGCGTTGGCATATACTGATTAAACATGCTCTCAATTATGAGCCAGCTAATTTATGGCCATTACTGCCTGATGATGTTATAATTGATAATAATCCTTGGTTTATTTTAAGTTGAAATTATTTTTTGTGATCTTATGTTGCCGTTGATAATAACGCCTAATGAAATATTGCGGGCGGTAGCTAAACCAGCAATCTTGCCGCCAACTGAAGAAGAAATCAAATTAGCCCAAGGGCTGATAGAAGCTATGAAGCATTACCATGGTATTGGCTTGGCCGCACCGCAGGTCAATGTCAGCACCAGGTTGATTGTGGTCGCGACCGCGGGCGAACCGACTGTTTATTTTAATCCTGAAATAAGTAAAAATTCCTGGCGAAAAATAGAAATGGAAGAGGGTTGCCTTTCTATTCCCGGAGTGTTTGGTTTGGTTAAAAGACCGGCGCGGGTTTTAGCCAAATATTTTAATCTGTCTGGCCAAGAAAAAGAAGAATGGTTGGACGGGATGGTTGCCAGAATTTACCAGCATGAGGTGGATCATCTTAACGGTATTTTGTTTACTGATAAGGCCACTAAGCTAATTAGCGGTCAGGAATTATTAGCTCAATATGGCTTGGGCTAAATCGTTTGTTTATTATGGTACGTCTGATTTTTCCCGGCGCATACTAGACGGCTTGCTTAAGGCTGGCATTATGCCTGCTTTGGTTGTTACTACTCAGGCTAAACCAGCGGGTCGCGGGTTACAAACGAGTTTAACGCCCGTGGCTTTATTAGCCCAAACTAAAACCCTGCCCTGGTTGGCGGTTAAAAGTTTAAAACACGGTTTGCCAACTGAAATAACTGGCACCGGAGCAGACTTTGGTTTATTAGCTGCTTTTGGCAGAATTTTACCAAAAGAGCTATTAGACTTATATAGATTTGGAATTATTAATGTTCATCCGTCAGTACTGCCAAAGTATCGCGGCGCCTCGCCTATCCAGTCAGTTTTATTGGCCGGAGAGGATATTACCGGTATTACCTTAATAAAATTGGACGAAGAAGTGGATCATGGTCCGATATTAGTGCAAGCCGACCTAAAGATTGGAGATAGTGACGCTCTTGATCTTGAAGCTAAACTGGCTGAGATGGCAGTGGCTAAACTAATACAGACTATGCCAGCATATTTAGCCGGTACAAAATCTTTACAAGCTCAGGATCATACCGCGGCAACTTTTACCAAACAAATTACCCGCGAAGACGGCTGGGCTGATTTTAGCCTGCCAGCTTTTGTTCTTAATAATAAACGGCGAGCTTTTACTTCCTGGCCTGGTTTATGGACTAGTTGGCAGGGTAAACGTTTAAAATTAATTGCCACGCAACCAGCAGTCGCCTCTTTAAGGGTTGGCGAAGTAGGTTTGAGTAATGGACTGGTGGCAGTTGGTTGCGGTCAAGGTTCTGCCTTGATTATTAAATCGCTGCAATTAGCCGACGGTAAAACCCAGCCGGGCCAAGACTTTATTAATGGCCATAAAAATTTTATTGGCAGTCAATTGCCTAGTTAGTGGGGGCTGAACCAGGGTTTTCATCAGCTCGTTTTTTTTCTGTTACCCAAAAGCCTAAATATTTGCCAAGCATTAAACGAGTTTGAGCATCAGTTGCCGGTATGGCGCCAAAAATAAGCATAGTCGCCGGGAATAACAACCATTGTAAGACCATAACAATACTTTTAGTCCAATGATGTTTTTCGGGGCGCGGCGGTAGCATGACCGTGGAAAGGATGGCGCTAAAAATCAGGCCAACCATAGCAATGCTCATTAACCATTGGAGGGCAACTGGGGCGCTGTAAGCGATTAAATTATTTTTAACCTGGCTATCCGCCAGCATTAAAGGTAGACGTCCTAAAATAAAGATGATAATTGGGGCCGTGGCCCAGGAATAAACTCCTTCCAATTGATTCCAGATATAACGGAATTTAGTGGCAAAAGGAACTCTTTTTGACCGCCAAAAGTGATAAGCCATGTAAGCAAAGTTTTCCACGCCATAGGCCCAACGGCGCTGTTGTTTATATTGGTTAACTAAACTTCGCCAAAAAGATCCGCTGTAAACCGTATCCATGGAAATAGGCAGATAGATTGGCGTGACCCGGTAATTACCATCATAGTAAACAAAGCACTGCAAAAAAATTCTAGAGTCTTCGGTGACAATATCATTCTGCCAAAAACCAACATCAACTAGGGCTTTCATCGGCATAGAATGCGAGGAAAAGGTAAAAAGACGTTCTGGCCTGACCAGATCAGTGAACAGCCAAAAAGTTGTGGAGTTCGCAATGATCCTCATTAAGGATGGTGAATCCCAGATGTTATTATTGTAAACAGCCACTGGTTGGAAGCTGGTATGCAGGCGGTCAGGATGAGTTAAATAAGTATAAGTTAACAGAGCAAAATAATCAGGATGCGGACAAGAGTCAATATCAAAACTTGAAACAATAATATTCTCATAAGCTAAACCGAGCTTATCAACATATTCTTGAGCCCGGTGCCCAGCCCAATTGATATTAGCGCCCTTGCCCGAAAGCTCACCCACAATATTATTTGGGTGCAAAGTAATTAAAAAGTGACCGAATTTATCAGAGAATTCCTGTTTTAAGACCGCGGCATTATGTTCAAAATTTTCTTGATCCTTAGCTTCGCCGGCCAACACGATAATAAATTTATCAGCCGGGTAGTTAGCCGAAGTCAAAGAATTTAAGGTTGTCCGCAATACAGTAATTGGTTCTTTGTAGGTTGGTAAAAAAATCAGGTGATAAATTTTATCAAAATCCGGCAAGGCTTGGGCTTGAGGCAACCAATTTTGCTTTAAAGTCCAGCTGAATTTACGCCAGCCAGCCATCATATGAATAAGCAGATAGGAAACCCTCATTAACCAATAAAGATCAAATAATATGATAACGTAAATTGCCCAAAGCGGTTTTACAATTGATAAAACAACGGCGCCAATTAATGTTACCCAAACCAAAATACCCGGTATCATTTCAAAGAGCCGATAAACAGTAGGTTTAGGCAAACGCTTGAGAAAGGCAAACATAACTACACTTGGTTTGAAGCAACGCTAGGACGCTTTAGATTAAAACATAGCCATAGAACAGCTAAGAAAACTAGGAACCCCCAAGCACAAGCGGGTACGCGCGCCAGGGAGAAAGTCTCCCAGAATAAAGGTCCTTTTTGGATAGCTGGCAGGCACAATTCACGCCATACTACCCAGCCAGAAAAAACTACACCAATAATAGAGCTAAGTTTAAGCCAAAGTGTCAGTTTCATTTGCCGATAAAGCATCAAACCGCTTAAAACAGCTAAAATTATAAAAAGAGCTAACCCATAAGGACAAGGTGACAAGCCAAGAATTGACAGTCCGACACAGGAAAGCAATCCAGGTTCTGTCGCTGGCGCCACGATTTGCTTAGCGGTAACTGTGCCAGCAAAAAGCGTACCAATAGTTGATAAAATAAAAATTATCCTAAGTCTGGCTGTGTTCATAAATTAATAAACAATTTTTGGTTCAGTCCCCCATTTGGCCACCGCCTCAGCTAGAGCTGATTCCGGATTAGTCTTTACATATTCTTTAATGGTTTGTCCACGCATAACTGCTTGGCGAGCTTCTAAGGCGGCCTCCACTCCCCTTTCGGCTCCACCAGGATGCCCTAAGACTCCGCCGCCCAGCTGAATAAAGATATCACGCCCGAGTTTATTAACTACCGTATCAATAACACCAGGATGAAGCCCGCCGGAAGCCACCGACCAAACAGGTTTAAGGCTGTACCAATTTTGCCCCAAGGTATGAAAATTAGCGTCCGCCTTAGTTTCATTCAAAGATAAGGCTTGATAAGCATGATGTTCTTCACGAGTAATATGAAATTGACTAAAAGAATCATAGCCATTAACTTCAGCTGGGTTCATAGCCGCGTCAATCAGCTCACTTTCGCCATAGTCCTGCATTTTTGATTTGGGACTGCCAATATGGAGTGAATCAACCCCTAAGAGGCGATAAATTTTTGCCAAAGTCAGCATGGAGACGCTAAAACCCCATAAACTGCCCTGCCCCCTGATGCCGGCACCAGATTCTCTGGTCATAAAACCATGCATCGCCCGATGACCATGAATAAAAAGCCCTGGATTTTTTTGTCGCATAGTGTGAACCGCGGCAAAACCAGTGGTGACAACATCCATCATCATTACTCGGCCGCCTTCCTCGGCGATTAAATTAGCCCGGGACAGCATGATATCAATATCAGAGTGAGTGACATTACACAAATACAATTTTTTGCTTTGTCCAGAAGCTTCAATATCCCGCTGGACCTTTAAGATGGCACGACAACGATCTTCAAATTTATTAAATGGCAGACTGGTTAAATTCTCATCATCCTTAATAAAATCATAACTGCCGTCGCCAGCGCTCCATAGTCTTTTGGCTAAAATAGCCTGTTCGGCCGCTGTTCGTCCAACCTTTGGTTTGGGCACAGTGCCTAAAATTGGCTGTTTTTCGGTTTGCCCCAAAAGCTGTCTTAAACCATCAATACCGAATCTTGGGCCAGGAAAAGATTCAACTAGCGAGCGCGGAAAACGAATATCAAAAATTCTCAAACCTTGGACCATTTTCATGCCAGCAATATTTCCGGCTGGCCCAGCTAAAAACCCGGAAATATTACCTGGTTCAAACAAATCAGCTCGGTAAGCCACCTTAAACATGTGATCATGTTCATTGATATCAAAGACAATGGCTTTGTAATCATCGGCGGTCTTCATACCTGAATCCGCTCTATCCTCTACTGTTGTCCAGGTTCCAGTTGAAGATTCAGCCGCCACTGACGCGGCCGCTTGGATAAACATATTCTCACCCACACCGGTAGCTAATTGCAGCTTGAACTGAACAATCACATATTGTTCGTCAGCCTTTTCCGGCTGCCAGTCAGCCGGCGCTAAATAATTTAATTGAACGGCCATAGTTTATTGATTAAGGGTTATTCCGGTAATCACAATATCAGCCAAAGGATGATCATTAGTATTTGTTTGGGCGCCTTCAATTTTATCAATTACCTCCATACCAGATTTAACATAACCGAAATTGGTGTGTTTGCCATCAAGCCAGGGGGTGGCTTCAGCGGTGACAATGAAAAATTGACTGCCATTGGTATCCGGGCCGCCATTAGCCATCGCCAAACTTCCACGAACCAAAGGATGATCGTTAAATTCATCTTTAAAAGTATAGCCTGGGCCACCCATGCCGTCGTCAGACCAATCATCATCCCGGGATAATGGATCGCCGGTTTGCACCATAAAATCTTTTATCACCCGGTGAAATTTTACGCCATCATAAAAACCATCGGCGGCTAATTTAATAAAGTTATTAACCGTTACTGTTGGCTCGGGGTGAAAAATAATTTCAATATCACCTAGGCTGGTGTGAATGATAGCTGAAGACATATTTCTTGTTAATTGATTTGTGTCTGAGTTGGTCGCTTGATTGGCTTCGGTTTCAGCCTTGGGTAGGGCTTGTAAGTAGTCATCAGTCGTAGGTTTAACACTTGGTGCCCTAATGGCACAGGCGCTTAATACCAAGGCGGCGGTTATTAGGCACAAAAAACGCACACTAGTCATATGGCTTATTTTAGCACAAATAACTGGCGAAGACTTTTCAATATGCCCGTACCACAGTGCTCAACATAAAGATAATTCCACCATTGCTTTGCTTGCTGTCCTACTATTAGGGCACCGCCAACAGTAAAAGAGATTACTAGCAGTTCGTGTATTTTAAACCAGGTAGACCAGGACAAATTTAAGCCATAGATATCAAAATTAGCAATTAATTTTGGTATATACCAGAGCTCAAGCAGGGCCTGCAATAAAAAACCAGCCAAGGCGCCCGCCACGGTGGCTGTTAATAAATATAGGTATTTTTTAATAGGCATATTATAGTATTTCTTCTTTTTTTTCTTTTAAGAAATGGAACCAGTCTTCAATTATTCGTAAAATAGTCTTGAAAGGTATCTCAAACATGAAATCCAGTATAAAAACAAAGAAATTGTACCGGTCAAAAGTGTTAGATAGCCAACGGCCAAAAGCGATTATCGGAAAAGAAAAGAAATCAATAATAAAAGAAGTGATGGTTTCGCGGCCGCTAATAACTTTAAGCTGGCGCGCTTGTTGGCGAAGGTTGATGCCAAAAAAACTAACCAAGCTAATAAAGAAGATGAAGAGGGCGGCTGATAGAACATTAAAGCCCAGGCGCCAAAGTACCAACAGGATGGCGCTAAAAGAAGCCGTAATGGTCAGCGTATAAAGCAAGATATAGAATAACTTTGCCCAAATACGAGGCGACTTATCAGTTAATCGTTTTGAGGTATAAAAATTAGACGTTTGGCCATAGACCAGTTCATTAGTCCCTGCTATCGATTTTTCTTCATTCTGTTTGTCTGGTGATTTAATCAATAAGGTAATGATCAGCATTAACAGCGGCGGAAAAAGTAAATTGATACCCAAGGGTAAATAATTAATATGCCCCAAAACAAACTGTTCATAAGGCAATTCCAGCAGTATAGCTAGAACAATTTTTGTTATAAAAATATAAGCCATGGCGTGAAAACCCTTGCGTCTAATACGTCGCCTGGTATCAAGCCAGTATTGTTGATAGGTGGAGCGAATTTGCTGTTCAAGTTTTTGCGGCTGGCGGATAAGTTCATCTATTCTGCCAGTATAGCGACTCAGCATTTGCCGCAATATTACCACCGGCACCAATAGTTTTTTGACTATCGGAATTAATCTTTTACCTAACTTATCATTACTAATTTTTGCAAAAGCCTGTAGCAGCTGTGGAATTTGAGGTGCTAAATACTGCACCGCCGCCAGCTTGTCTAAATTGAACCAATTGGGATAATAGTGCAGCAACAAATAGTAATTCAAAATATCTCGGTCGGCTCGATTAAGAACTCTTTCAACTATGAGAATAAGCTGAACATTTTGAGCATCTGCCGAAGTGGTTAATGAAGAAAAATCCAAAGTCGGACGAATTAGTTTTGTGGCTAGAGTAGTATAGGCCAGGCGCTTTTGGGGTGAAACTATTAAATTATCGCACTCAACCGCGGTTAAACCAAGTAGTTGTTCGCGCCAACGAGGAATGTTACAGCCCCGTTGCCTAACCTCGTTAAAAAGGGCGTAGTATTTATTTAATAATTGAGCCAGGTTGCTGACTAAACTTTCACTAACTGAATCATTGGGTACATATCTGGATAAAATGAGTTCCCTGATTAATTCACTGGCGATGATTGATTCTAGGTTGTCCTGGGGCAATAAAAATTTTCTTTTAAGAAAGCGACGAATGGCATTTTTACGAAGTAAATTTTCTTCTTTGTAATCAACAATATTGCGCAACTTTTCATAAGCAAAAGCCGGCAAGCTCGTGATTTCGGAAACATGGATCGCCTGCTCCGGCCGGCGCGATTCCTGCTGGTTGGCATGGTTTAACGATTCCAGTAGTTCACTAACAATTTCTCGGGGTATGGCTTGGGGCATAATATTTAAATTGGCAATCAATTAACTGGCGGCATCCTAGCACAAATGCGCAATAAATCAAAGGTTTAATCAGCTACTGGTACTAGCCCGGCCAAATGAAGCGATTGGCCGTCAAAATGTTTAAATACCAATCTGAATTTAGCCACATAGTACGCTGTTTCTAGCCTTAAACTGGAGGCTAAGTTACCGTGGTAAGAATCCCAAGCTTCACCCCATTGTGAAATCGCCCGGCGCACCCTAGTCGGCCCGCCATTATACATCGCGGCCAAATATGCTCCCAGGTTTTCCGGATTAATGGTGTCTTGTTTTTTTATTTCCGAAGGCAGCAAAGTTAAATTATAATCAAGCAAACCAATTTGAGCTTTAATAGCATTGTAGGGATCGGTCATACCCTGAACAAAATCAGCGTGCAAAGTGAGTTCGGGCCTTATTTTTCTCAAATTAGCATAAGTAGAAGGAATGAACTGCACCAAGCCGCGCGCGGAAGCTGACGATTTGGCATAAGCATAAGAAGCATGCTCATTGGTCGCCAAGGTAGCATAGAAGCGGTGAAGATACTGATCAGCGCTGTTATTCAACAGCACGCTGGCATCAACATGTTCAATGGCAATGATGGTTTTTACGACTGCTGGATCAATTACCTCAGTTATTAGTTTGCCTGGATCAGCTTTAGATTTAATACCCAATTTATTCAGCTCATCATAAACGGCTTGAATTTTTTTGTTTAAGTAGTCCTCCCCAGTCTGAACAATCACTTCATTATTTAATTTATCAGAGTAAGGTATGTAAACAACATTTTCCAGGCGATAGCGAGTTAGTTTAGCTGTGCTGATGTCAGCAAATACCGGATAGATCAAACCAATAACTCGTAAGTCCGGACGATTGGAAATTTCAATTAAACTGTTAACGCCATTATCCCCAACCAGTTTGAATTTGTAGTTACTGTTATTTATTAGGGTTAGTTGAGAGCCCTTTTTCATTACACGAACTAGATCAAATTCGTTAGTATCTTGGTTCCATAATGACACTATAATTTCCACTGGTGCGGAACGAGAATAGACTATGGGCGCGCGATAAGCCGGGTTAGCCAATTGATTATCAACTTGTTGCTGCAAATTCTTTTTGGTTGTCTGAATGGCTTGAAGTAAATTTTGTCCGAATATCAAATCAGCTGCCGTCGAGCTAGCTGATTCGTTTTGCAACAACAAAGCAGCCAGCGGTGTAACACTGGTTGGTATTTCCTCAGCTTTAACTTTTAGCCCCAATAAAGATAACGCAAACAAGCTAATTAATAAGGCCGAAATGGCTGTTTTCATTACAATAATTATAGCAAATAGTCAGGTATTTTTCTAGTGGTTCTGCAAAGTAAAACTTTGGTTAATTTGTGGTATATCAATTTGCCAATCAGCGTGATCTTGAGAAACAAGCTTCTTAAAGGCTTCCGCTTGCGAACCTTCGCCATGCACCAAGAAGATATGCCTTAAACCCGGGATAGTTTCCGCATATTTTTTTAAAGCCGGGGCATCGGCGTGGGCGCTGAATTCATTAATAACTTCAACTTGGGCCTTAACTGAAAATTTTTGTCTAAAGATCTTAACCGCTTTATGCCCTTCAACTAAACGGCGTCCGAGAGTATTCTGCGCTTGAAAGCCGGTTATTAAAATTAGATTACGCTCATCTTCTAAGCCATTGATTAGGTGGTGCAAAATGCGTCCAGCCTCGCACATGCCGGAAGCTGACAAGACCATAAAGGGCCCCGGTTTGGTATTTAATGCTTTTGATTCTTCACGGCTTACGGTATAGGTAAGATTGCGAAAGGCTAAGGGCAAATCCCCCTTTTTACCAAAATCCTTCCAAGCTTCCTCGTCATAGGTTTCAGGATGACGAGTAAAAACATTAGTCAGATTAGTAGCTAGTGGGCTATCAACATAAATTGGCATCCGGGGAATTAATTTTTTGTCAGTCAGCTGATGTAAAACATAAATAAGCTCCTGGGTTCGCCCCAAAGCAAAAGTCGGCACAATTATCTTTCCGCCGCGTTTATAAGTTTGATTAACGACATCACGCAAGGTCTCAACCGCCTCTGGAATTGAGCGATGCACCCGGTTACCATAAGTTGATTCCATTAATAAATTTTCAACCTTATCCGTGATGGGTTCGGGATCGGGCAGCAGGGGCGTACCAACTCTGCCTAAGTCGCCAGTAAAAGCCAGTCGTTCGGTTTGTCCATTTTGCTCAAACTGCAAAACTATTACCGCCGAGCCTAAAATATGCCCGGCATCATAAAATTTTACGCTGACCCCAGGAGCTAAATGGAACCATTCCTGGCTAAATCGGACATAAGGCACTTCAATGAACCTCGCCATTACCTCATCAACATCTTTTTGTGTAAACAATGGTTCAGCTAATTCAGGACCCTTAATGCGATGCCGATTCATATAATCAGCATCCATTTGCTGGATATGAGCCGCATCTTTTAAAATCCACTCCGCCACATCCTTAGTGGCGTCAGTTGAGTAAATCCTGCCTTCGTAACCATCGCGGATAAGCAATGGCAAACTGCCGCAATGATCAAGGTGCCCATGCGAAATAACAACTGCCGTAATAGCTTTGGCATCAAAAGGCAATTTACTGTTGAGCTCCCTGGTTTCCTGACGGTGACCTTGAAAAGTACCGCAATCCAAAAGAATCTTATTATCCCCTACTTCAATAAGATGCTTGGAGCCGGTCACGCCGCCCGCGCCGCCATAAAAGGTTACTTTCATAAACTAAACAGCAAAAAAATCCCACCTATTTCTTGGATTTTGGGTTTAATAAATCTCACCAACTTATTATATCACAATTTGCAGGACCAATTTGAGCTCGCCTTATAGGCTAATCATTATCACTATTATCTTCCCGCTGGTCTTCATTATCCCAGTTAAAATTTGGTAATCTTTGTGAATTATCAATTACCGGTGAGGTATTTTCATTAATTGAACTCTGATTTTGCTCATCATTATTATCATTGATATTGCGATTATTTTCTTGATCACCCCGGCGGTCCGAAGACTCATCTGAACCTCACCCCTGGTCTCAAGTTTAGTGTTGACCTCACTCAAGACATTAAGAGCTTTTTCTAGTTGCACATGGGCATCATTGGTTATTTCCACCTCTAGCTCCTGGGCCTTAGTTTTGTCCTTAGTCTGTTCCGGCGCCACCGCTTCGGTTTGAGTGGTAATTACAGTCATCTCCTCTAGCCTAATTTGCGCATGTTTAGCCTCTATATTAGCATGAGCGGTCTCGCCAATAACCACTGCTGATTCAACCTTCTCCTTAAGCCGTTTTACGCCGTATAACGGCTCGCCCGGCAAGGCTTGGGCCGAGGCGAATATCGTGCCGGTTATAAACATAATAAAAACTATCGGCACTACAACATATGCCCAAGTGTGCTGGTGAACGCCCCAGCTGAAAACGGTTAATTCTTGTGCGCCTTGAGGAGCGCCATCCAACTTACTCAACAATTGCTCTTTTAGTGCTTGTTGTCTAAGCAAATTAAGCCCCGAATCTTTTTTCAAGACGCGAAGTAATTTAAGTTCTTTGGTGAATTTGCTGACATTAAGCCACATAATTTTCATTGATTATATTACGCAAGCGCTGGAGAGCGCGATACTGAAGTAATCGGACGGCTACTTGAGAGCGGTTAAGGATCTCAGCCGCTTCAATCACCGAAAACTCCTGAATAAACCTTAATTCAATAACTTGTCTGTATTCTGTTTTTAATTTTGGTAAAACCTCCCGGACTTTCTCTAGCATCATCACTCGATCCAAATCCCCTTCAATATTTTGTTCAGCTGATAATTCCATATGTTCTTCTATATCTTCTGAGGTTGGCGTGCGATAGACTTTGCGGTAATGGTCGTTAACTAGGTTACGGGCTATTTTGTAAAGCCAAGCCGAGAAATTCAAACCTTCTAGTTTTAATTTAGGCAAAGCCAGCCAAGCCTTAAGGAAAGTTTCCTGTAACAAGTCCTCAGCTTGAGTTTCATTAGGCAGGCGTATTTGGATAAAACGGTGCAGGCGGCGGGCGTGTTCGTCGTATAATTGGCCAAATGCCTGTTTGTCGCCACCTCTTGCCTGCTCAACCAGCCCTAGCACTTCTGATAATTCCATACGGCAATATATATAACGCTTGTCAAACTAGCTTGTTTCACCCGTGCCCGCGCCGGTTTTTAGCTCAGTTGTGAAGAAATCCGCTATCCGGCTCATCATTAAGGTCCAATCCCGGCTAAATTCATGGTGCTCGCCCTGGTACTCATGCAGTACTACTGGCTTACCCAACCACTCCAGCCGGGCTTGAATGGCATAGGACCACTCCGGCTCCACTGATT
>Ga0075877_102_pt1 | contig 21014 bp, 19 predicted proteins | sample RifGroA1_FD_68300 | JGI IMG/M metagenome (GOLD analysis project Ga0075877, IMG submission 68300) | Parcubacteria bacterium GW2011_GWA1_43_27
TTCGTTGTTTAGAGCCATTTCCGGTAAAGGAAGTTGATACCGTGTTGCGGCAAGCTAAAAGGCGAGTGCTAATTGAAAATAATTATTCTGGACAATTAGCTGGCCTTATACGCGAGCGCACCGGTATTGATATTACGGACAAATTCTTGAAGTATGATGGTCGGCCAATTAATCCAGAGGAAATAATTAATTTATTAAATGTTTGATATGAGTGATAGTAAAGAAAAACTTTATATAGAAACAGATTACAGTTGCGCTTATTGCGGACAAAAAGGGCTAGATAATTTGTCTGTAGATCATATTGATGGAAAGAATGCAAGAAAAGCAAATAGTTATGACAACTTAATTGTGCTTTGCCACAATTGTCATCATCGGAAAACAAATGGTAAGGGTATTACTTTAGATCAAATAAAAAAATTAAAGAAATCGTTGATATATAAAACATTAACACTTTATGGCGTCAATGCAATTAAGACCTGTGTAAGAAATAATTATGGCATAGCAGCAACTCCTTTTTTAGTTAACCATTTAGTTGAATTGGGATTGTTAAAATTTACTGAAGAGATTTCTAGTTACGGTTCTAATGGGCATGAGGTGTCTACGGAGGCTCTTTATCAGCTGACCGATGAAGGTAAAAGAATTTATGATAAGTGGTTAAGATAAGATTATATTAGTAGTTAATTATAATTTACGCATATGACTAATGGTATATCAGCTAAGGAGACTAAAGAACTAGAGATATTAGATAACCCTAGTGTTCAGTTTACTGCCCCAGCAACAGCTGGCTTGTTATTACCTTTTATTATGAATCCTAATAAGCGCAGGGATAGGGTTGTTAAATTACGTGTAAAAATGAGAATGGCTGAAGAGGGGTTAGATGAAAAAACTAATTGGCAAAGGTATTATCAGCTCATTCAGGAAGAAGAAAGGCGTTTTGATGATAGATTTAAATAGCAAAATTATGTCAACCGTTAAAGATTTTGAAACCAACCAATTTCCTACTTGGTGCCCGGGCTGCGGTGATTTTGGCATTTGGACAGCACTCAAGAACGCTTTTGTGGAGCAAGGTTTAGCGCCGCACCAGACATGCGTAGTATTTGGTATAGGCTGTTCGGGGAACATGGCGAGTTTCTTGAATGTTTACGGTTTCCATGGATTGCACGGGCGGTCTATACCAGTAGCCACCGGCATAAAACTTGCTAATCATAAATTACCAGTGGTTGCTATAGGTGGAGACGGTGATGGCTATGGCATTGGCTTGGGGCATTTAATTCATGCCATGCGCCGAAATGTTGATATAACATATGTAGTTCATAATAATCAGATTTACGGGCTTACCATGCCAATTGACCCCATTGCTTTAGCCATAGATGTGGGAGCGACATATGTCGCCCGCGGATTCTCTGGTAACGCCAAGCAATTAACTGAGCTTATTATTGGCGGTATGAAACACAAAGGCTTTGCTTTAATTGATGTCATGCAGCCCTGTGTTACTTATAACCACCTTAATACTTTTCATTGGTTTTACCAGCGCCTTTATGAACTAGATAAAGAAGGCCATGATCCAGCTGATAAAGCCAAAGCTTGGGCTCGGGCCATGGAGTGGCCAACACAGCTAAAAGTGGATGAAAACCGGGTAGATAGGATACCGACCGGCTTGTTTTATCAGGAGAGCAGAGCAACTTATACAGATGAGTTGCCCCAATTATCCGACCAAGCCCTGGTGGAGCAGACCTTGGGAAATATCCAAATTGAGCCGTTAATGAAAAAGATATCTTAAGGTTTGTCATTAATTATTACTGCAGGTAGAATAGGGTCGTGAAAGATAAACTTTGGCAACTAGCCGAACCAATTAGTGCAGATATTTTAGGTCAGTTTCCGGAACTGGACCCAGTTTTGTTGCAGTTACTATGGAACCGCGGTTTAAAAGATCAGGCCGCGATTGATGAGTTTTTAAATCCTGATTGGCTTGCCGATGTTCACGATCCTTTTCTTTTTAAAGATATGAAGCGGGCAGTCGAGCGCATTTATGAAGCAATCGGCGGTAATCAAACCATTGGTGTATTTGGCGATTATGATGCTGATGGCGTGACCGCAGCGGTTATTATCACCTCTACGCTTAAAAAATTAGGCGCTAAGGTGGAAGTTTATTTACCGCACCGCGAGCGTGAAGGCTATGGCTTAAATGAGGAGGCTATTCGCTATCTAAAAGACCGAGGCGTAAGTTTACTGATTACTTGCGATTGCGGTGTAGCCAATCCTAGCCAGGTTTCTTTAGCTAATAGTTTAGGTTTAACAGTGATTGTGACTGATCATCACCAAGCGCAGGCAGAATTACCCGCAGCTTTCGCTATACTTCATCCAGGCTTAGCTGGGGAGTCCTATCCTTTTAAATTTCTTTCCGGCGGGGGTGTGGCATTTAAATTAGTTCAAGGGTTATTGCGCTATGAAGGTTGTCATTTATCTCAAACTGAACGCGAAATCCAGGAAAAATGGCTACTGGATTTAGTAGCCATTTCAACCGTGGCAGATATGGTTAAACTTACGGGCGAAAACAGAACACTAGTCAAGTATGGCCTGACTGTTTTGCGCAAAACAAGGCGGCTGGGTTTAAAAAAATTAATTGAAGTTGCGGGATTAAATTTTGATGATTTAGACACTTATGCTATTGGTTTTCAGATTGCGCCGCGCATCAATGCGGCTGGACGAATGGATCACGCTAATGCGGCTTACGCTTTATTAATGTCAGAAAATAGCACAGAGGCTGAGGAGTTGGCGCGGTCTATTAATTTAACTAATAGCCAGCGCCAGGCCATAACTGATGTCATGTTCAAAGAAGCTTGTGAGCAAATTGGTAAAATTAATATCAAAACCTTTTTTATCCAAGCTTATAAACCGGAATGGTCACTCGGGTTAGTTGGTTTGGTCGCGGGTAAATTAGTTCAGCAATATAACCGGCCGGCTTTAGTTATGTGTCAAGTGGGTGATAAAATCGCTGGTTCTGGTCGGGCTGGGGTAGGGGGTTTTGATTTAGCTAACGCCTTAACTGCCTGCAGTGAATACCTCGTAAGCTTTGGCGGGCATAAAGAAGCCGCTGGTTTTTCCCTAAGTATCAATCAGTTAGAAAATTTTTTATCTAAATTTGCTAAATTAGCTAAAGCTCACTTAAGCGGGCAGGATTTAACAGCCAAATTAGCAGTAGATGCTGTGTTTACTCTGGATAAGATTGATTGGCATATAGCAGAACAAGTTGAACTATTAGAACCTTTTGGGCAGGGTAATCCTGGAGCTCGTTTTGCCTCCTACGGAGTATTAATAGCTAATACACAACCAGTTGGCAGTGCTGGCCAGCATTTACGGTTAGAATTATCTTTTGAATCTAGCCACCAGCGCTTTATTTGGTTTAATTCAGCTGAAAGCTCTAAACAATTTTCCATTGGCGATAAAGTGGATGTGGTTTATGAGGTTGGGGTTAATGAATGGAATAATACTAGGCAGCTTGAGCTTAAGGTGGTTGATATTAAAAAAAGTGACAGCTAAGCTTATAAGGTATGGTAAAGACATTAATCTTAAGAACAGATGGCGGCGCTAGGGGTAATCCTGGGTCAGCGGCCATTGGCGTGGTTATTGAGGATAAGACCGGCCAGGAAATAAAAACTATTAGCCACTATATTGGTGAGGCTACTAATAATCAGGCAGAATATAAGGCGATTTATGCCGGACTGAAAGCGGCTAAGGAAATTGGCGCCCAGGAGATTATTTGCTATTTAGACAGTGAGCTGGTAGTGAAGCAGCTTAAACTTGAATATAAAGTTAAAGATAAGGAGCTGGCACCACTTTTTATAAAAACATGGAATCTGGCCCAGGAGTTTAAAGAAATCAAATTCATTCATGTACCGCGGGAGCGGAATAAACGAGCGGACTGGCTGGTAAATCAGGCATTAGATAAATATGAAAAATAGCCCTGCGATTCGCAAGGCTATTTTTAAGTTATTTAAGAAGCGACATTTTTTTGGTTTCTAGATAATCGCCAGCTTGCAGCTGGTAAAAATAAGTTCCGCCAGTTAAATTACTAGCATCAAAAGTGATGGTGTGATTACCGGCTGATATTTCTTGGTCTAACAATATTTTTACTGTCTGACCAAGCAGATCATAAACTGTTAATTTAACAATTGTCCGTTCTGGCAAGTAATACCCGATGGTTGTAGCCGGGTTGAATGGATTGGGGTAATTTTGCAGTAAGACCAGCTCACTAGGTATTAAACTAACCTCTACAGTAATCGGCTCCAAATAATTACTTGAGCCATTTAGATCAAGTTGATTCAGCCTATATTCATATAGACCAGCAGGGACATTATTGTCAGTGTAACTATAGTAATGAAGTATAGTGGTGGTACCTTGACCAGGAATTAAACCAGAAATCACTTTATAATTGCCGTGTTGGGCACGTCTTTCCAGATAAAATCCGGCATTATTAAGTTCAGACACAGTAGTCCAACTGAGTCGGACATCATTTTGCTGAACTTGAGCAGTAAAACTAACTGATTCTACCGGAACTGGATTATCTACACTGAAATTAAGAGTTACGGTATGACCGGTAAATTGATTAGCCATAATGATTGATTTGACTGTGTATAGACCAGGCACTGGATTGGTTATCAGTATATTTTCTTGTGTATAGACATAGACAAGAAAGCCAATATTAAATTCCCAATTTTCACCAATAAGTTGATAGTGAAGCATACGATTATAGACAGTGTCCCCATTTATATTTGTTATGATTAAATTGAAAACCAATTCTTCTGGTGGCGGCACTACGAATTTTAATGTACCAGTTAGATTCAAGGGGAAGGCATTCCAATTCTGCAAGAGTGACCGGAAATCTATTATCAGTGAATCTTGCCAAGCATAAACCTCATACTCGGAACATAACTCATGTCGGCGCCAGACATCTGGCCAATCTTCTGCGCAGTTGTTATAACTTAACTCAGAATTCATTTGCCTGTATAGCGTTAGAATCTCTTTTACCTCAGTACCGGATTTCGCTTGTTTGAGCTGATTTATTATCTCAGTTGGCAAGGCGACCATGATTATATCTTGCCCGATATTGGTTGATTGGGCTTTGGCTGGAAGTAACCAAACCAAGAAAATGGCTAAGCAAATTGTTAAAGTACGCATTTTAGTACTCCTTATTTTATTGATTGATTGTTTTTGTTTTCTTGCCCTTGTCTTAACGCTAAAAAAGCTAATTGTCAAATTATTAGACCACATTTGCCTAAGGTTAAACAAAAACAAAACTTCTGGTCTAAAACCAGAAGTTTTGATAGTTATTTGCTCACCTCAACCTTATAAGCCGAATTCTGTACCCTGCGCGAGGCAGGGCGGTGATTATCTATCTAGATCCTGATTCGCACCAGGATTCAAGCTACCAACCCGTCCGCCAAGATGCGGACCTACTTGGTATTGCACCGGGTAGAGTTTACCTAGCCATCAATGTTGCCATAGATACTGGTGAGCTCTTACCTCACCGTTTCACCCCTATCTTCAATGATTTTATTAAAGTGGGTTTGTTTTCTGTTGTACTTGTCCTGCGATCCGATTACTCGGATCAACGGCTCCAATTAGGAGTTACCCTTCCCTTAAATTAGCGGGAACACTGTGGTGTTCGGACTTTCCTCTCCGTAAAATACGGAGCAATCACCTGGGTTGACGTAAGCGGCTAAAAATGTACCATAGTATTCGCCCCATGTCAATACTAGCGCTATAATAATAAGGCTTAAATTATGAAAAGAAGCCAACTGATTTTTTCCACTATTGCCCTGCCAATTGACTATTTAATGTTGCTGCTAGCAGGCTGGCTGGCTTATCAACTCAGATTTGAATCATTCATTAGATCAACTTTGCCGGTTCGGTTTGATTTGGCCTTGGCTGATTTTTTTTCAACTCTACTAGTGGTGGCTTTGGGGTGGCTCGTGCTTTTTTCTTTATCGGGCTTATATAATCTTAATAATAAACTTAAGTTTTCCCAGGAATTAGGCAGAATTTTTTTGGGCTGTACAGCTGGCTTATCGCTGATTATCTTATTATTTTTCTTTAATCCCAATCTGTTCAATTCGCGTTTTATTGTTTTAGTTGGCTGGGCTCTGGCCTTATTTTTAGTGAGCGCAGGACGTTTGGGCTTACGATTTATCCGAACAGCTTTATATCGGAAGAGTATTGGCGTAACCAGGTTACTTTTAATTGGGGCGGATGATGCGACCCTGGCTTTAGAGCAATTATTTGCTAAGCAGCCTAAATTAGGCTTTATGGTGACAAAAAGAATTAAACCCACTGAGTTTGATTCATTGCCAAGCATTAACGGCTTTGATGAGGTATTGATCGGCGATACAACACTATCACGCGACTTTAATTTAAACATTTTAGAATATTGCTTAGCTAATCATCTTGGTTTTAAATATGTCGCTGATATGTTTGAGGCCCAAAGTCATAACGTTATCAGCCACACCTTGGCAGGTTTGCCAATAATAGAAATAAAACGGACTGCCCTGGATGGTTGGGGCAGGGTCTTAAAAAGAATTTTTGATTTAGTAGTAGCTACTATCCTGATTATCATACTGTCGCTTTTTTTATTATTGTTAGCTGTACTGGTTTTTATAGAGTCAGGCTGGCCGGTTATAATTGCTTTGAAACGGGTGGGGGAGAATGGAAGGATTTTTAATATTTATAAATTCCGTTCCATGGTAAAAGATGCCGCTATTTTAAAAGACAAGTTATTGGCTTATAATGAACGCTCTGATGGCCCGCTTTTTAAAATGACTAATGATCCTAGGGTGACAAAGTTTGGTCAATTTTTACGTCGGACATCATTTGATGAGTTGCCCCAACTATGGAATGTTTTACAAGGCCGGATGTCATTGGTTGGCCCTAGACCACACGAACCTGAAGAAGTAGCTAAATACCAACTACATCAGAGAAAGCTATTAAATATAAAACCAGGTATTACCGGGCTAGCTCAAGTTTCAGGTCGCTCTAGTTTAAGTTTTGAAGATGAAGCTAAATTGGACACTTTTTATGTGGAAAATTGGTCATTGGGGCAAGATTTTATAATTCTTATAAAAACACTGGTAGTGGTTTGGCAACGACAAGCTGCCGTTTAGTATATGAAAGTCGCATTAGCACATGATCATTTAAATCAAATTGGCGGCGCCGAAAGGGTATTGCGCCAATTTCACCAGCTTTACCCAGACGCCCCGGTTTTTACTTTGCTATATGACGAGGCGACAGTAGGGGATTATTTTAAAAATTGGGATATTCGGACATCTTTTCTAGAACGCCTGCCCGGGGGTGCCCGGTGGTTTAAATGGTATGTTTGGTTAATGCCGACGGCCGTTGAGCAAATTGACTTAAGTGGTTTTGATTTAGTCATAAGTTCGGCTTCTGCTTTGATCAAAGGATTATTAGTTAAACCGGAAACCATAAATATTTGTTACTGCCATACTCCAACGCGGTATCTATGGAGCGACACCCATCAATATACTTCTGATTTGCCCCAACCAAAATTAGTTAAAAAAATATTGCCTTTAGTGCTGAACTATTTACGGCAATGGGATTATATAGCCTCACAACGAGTAGATTATTTTGTGGCCAATTCGCAATTCGTGGCTAAAAGGATCAAAAAGTATTATGGCCGTGATTCGGTGGTAATTTATCCGCCAGTGGATACGGCGGCAACTGACTTAGTTGAACCGCAAGATTATTTCTTGTTGATTTCACGACTCCGGCCGTATAAACGTGTTGATTTGGCCATTAAAGCTTTTAATAAGCTCGGCATACCTTTAAAAATAATTGGTGCCGGTGAACAAGAAGTTGAGTTGCGTAACTTAGCCAAGTCAAATATTGAATTCTTAGGCCAGGTAACTGACCAGGAAAAACGTTATTATTTAGGCCATTGCCGTGCTTTAATTCATCCCCAAGAAGAGGATTTTGGCATTACGGCAGTAGAAGCTATGGCTGCCGGACGGCCAGTGATTGCTTATGGCGCCGGTGGAGCTTTAGAAACAATTGAACCAGGGGTAAGTGGTGTATTTTTCCAAGAACAAAGCTGGGAAGAATTAGCTGATGCTGTTATTCGTTTTCGTTATGAGAGTTTTGAGCCTGAGGTTATTCGCCAGCGCGCGCAAAAATTTTCCCGCGCCAACTTCATAGATAATTGGCAAAAATACGTTAGTAAAGTAATTACTAAATAATTGCCAATATGCGACTGGCAGTTGATCTTCGTTGTTTACAAGACAAAACACGCACCGGCGTGGGTGAGTACGCTTGGCAAGTTCTTAAATATTTATCATTAGATCCAAGCATTTCTCTGAGCGGCTTTGCTAACGCTACTGGGCGGATAGATTGGCCTCCTGAACTTGCACGAATAGCTGCCATTAAAAGAGGCCGGATACCCAATAAACTGATGAATCTTTTGTTTTGGCTTAAACTAGGCTCGAGCATTGATAAAATTTTAAAATCAGATACTTCTAAGATTGATGCATTGTGGTTGCCTAATCCCAGTTTTATTAATGTCAGCGAAAATGTGCCTGTGCTATTAACTGTTCATGATCTATCATTTATTCATTATCCTGGTTTTTTTCCTGGAAAGGGGAAATTATGGTATTTTCCAGCTGTTCACCATTTACTAAATAAAGGTTTGCCAGCCAGGTCGTTGGTGGCAGCGGTTTCACAACACACCGCTGACGATTTAATTCAAGAGTTTCCTCATCTTAAAAATAAAGTTCGAGTTGTACCACCAGGGCTAGATGATAAATATTTTCATGAGCCAACCGCTAACAACCTAGAGGATGCGAAGCAGAAATATGGCTTGCCAGAGAATTTTCTACTATCCTTGGGCACGATTGAACCAAGAAAAAATTATCATTTGCTTTTGCTGATGTATGAAAAATTACTTGAGCTACACCCTGACTTTCCTTATGATTTAGTGATCGCCGGCGGCTGGGGCTGGCGCTATCAGTCTATCAAACGTACTTGGGCCAGACTTAAATCACGTCAACATATAAAATTCATTGGCTATGTGGCTGATGAAGATAAGCCAGCCTTATATCGTTTAGCTGAAATTTTCTTGTTCCCATCACTTTACGAAGGCATTGGTTTGCCGCCTTTAGAAGCTATGGCCGCCGGTACGCCGGTGATAGCTAGCCACAGTTCGTCCTTGCCTGAAGTTATTGGCCAGGCGGGGGTCTTATTGTCGCCTTATTTAGTTGATTCCTGGGTATATACAACTAATTGGCTGGTAAATGATATTAGCGCACGCCAAGAACTAAAGCAAAAAGGTCTTATTCAGGCTAAACAATTCTCCTGGCAAAAAACTGCGTCGGTTTATAAAGGTTTATTTTCTGAATTAGCGGCTAAATCATGAAAATTCTAATTGATGCCAGATTGTACGGACTTCATCATCGCGGGCTTGGCCGATATTTGGTAGAGTTGATTAAAGGTATAATTTCAGCTGATAAAATAAACCAATACATTCTTTTGATTGATCCGGCTACCCGCCGGCAATTTCCCGTCTTGCCGCCTAATATTGTCTTACAGGAAGCGCCTTATCGGGTATATGGTCTATCAGAACAAATATTAATACCTCGGTTAATAAAAAAACTCAAGCCTGATTTGGTTCACTGGCCTCATTTTAATGCGCCTTATTTTTGTCCTTGTCCTTTTGTAATAACAATTCATGACCTAATATTACACCACGCTCCAACTGAGCGCGCTTCTCGCTTGCCAGGATTATTTTATTGGTTTAAGGTCACGGTTTATCGCTGTCTGATTAAGCGATTGGTAAAAAAAGCCAATCGTATTATAACTGTCAGCCAAACAGTGGCGGCTGACTTAAAGTATTTTTACCCGTTTGCCAGTAAAAAAATAGTTACTATATACTTAGCCCCAGCGGAATTGCCCCGAGCTTCAGCAGTTATGCCAAATAATCCATATTTATTGGCAGTAGGTGCAGCTTATCCTCATAAAAATCTGGATCGGGTAATTACCGCCGTATCTTTAGTCAGAAAAAAGATCCCTAACCTTGAACTATATTTAGTAGGCCGGATTGATTTTTTTGCCGATCGGCTTAAGCAATCTATTAAGTCTCAGGGGTATTCCGATTGGGTAAAATTCTTAGGGCAGGTAAGCGATAAAGATTTATCAAATTTATATCAGGGTTGCCAAGCTTATTTATTATTATCATTACAAGAGGGTTTTGGTTTAGGACCGCTGGAGGCTATATCACAAGGGGCCTTGGTAATTGCCTCTGATATTCCAGTATTGCGCGAAGTCTTAAATAACGGTGCTTTATTAGCTGATCCTAGTAGCCTAGCGTCCATGGTTGAAACAATAGTTAACAGTTTTAAACCAGAAGTTAGAGAACAAACCCTGACCGCGGCTAAACATATACTTAAAAAGTATTCTTGGTCAGAAACAGTTAATAAAACCCTCAAAATCTATCAGGAAGCAATTGTGAAATAAGGCTTTATTGCTTATACTAAATAAAGTATGGCCGTGTCTAATAAAAGAATCCGCCGACAGTTGTCTTCGTCGGCTAATCAGCACCATTGGCCCTGGTGGCAATTAGATTTGGCCAATGAGTCAAATGCTTTAAAGGGTCGGGAGCGGGTTTTACTATCACGCCACATTATAAATCTTCGGCCCATATCAGCCGGGCAATCAGCTAAACAGATTGTTTCTAGTAAATTAGATTCCGAGCTTGATCAGACTGCCATTAATTTTATTAGTTTAATTAAGCCCGAGGCTTATTCTCTGACTAATTTTCTAAAGCGAATTATTATCGGACGGCCTCGGCTACGGGATTTAAGTGTGGTTTTTGTATTAGAAATAGTGACAGCTATTTTAGATTTAATATGGTTAAGCTTTTTTATTTTTTTTATTAGGCTTTATGAGGAAAGTCGCTTGATCAATCGTTCTATTTGGTTTGATGTTATAAATTTTTCCAGAGCAGTTTATACTGTTTTAGCCTGGCCTTTTAAGTTTTATAGCAGGGGAAAAATCGACCAGCCGCCTAAAGTAAGGAGAAATACATTTGTCAGCTTACAACCCAAAATTATATTAGCTCAGACTGGGGTATTTTTAGCACTAATCTTAGCTGTGATTTTACCGCTTAAGGGCATAGCTACTTGGCAAAACTTAAACTGGCAAGGGCATGAAGCTATTAATTTGGCGCAAAGTGGTTTTTTGGGATTAGAACAAGCCGGCAGTTTATTAGCTCAAGGTGATCCGGTTCTGGCTGAGGCCCAGCTAAGTCAAGCTAAAGATTACTTTAGCCAAGCCCAGGTAATAGTAGATGAAGTTGATCATAACCTTGCCGGCTTGTTAAATCAGTTACCGATAGTGGGTGATAAATTGACGGCGGCGAAGCTAATACTCAGTGCTAGTCAGGAAATTACTATGGCCGCCAGTATCGTGGCGCGAACTTTGACCAACCTAGATCAGATTAGTTCGGAAGCAGCTTTTAGTTTCGGTCCTAGTTTGCATGCCCTAAATTTAGCCGCGGCTGATCTTAAGCCCCATTTAGCCGCGGCTACTAAATATTTAAGCCTAGTTGATGCAACTGATTTACCTTCTAGTTATCAAGCTAGCCTAACACTGGTCCGCGAGCAGCTTAATGAACTGGAGAGCAATTTAACAGCAGTCTTATCACTGCCACAATTATTAGGTCAATTATTAAATACACCCGAACCAAAAACCTACGCTATTTTATTTCAAAATACAACTGAGTTAAGGCCGACTGGGGGATTTGCTGGCAGTTTGGCCTTGATTGAAGTGTCGATGGGGGAAATCAGGTCAGTTAACATTCCTGGAGGCGGTCCGTATGATTATCAGGGTTCGCTCGCGCGAGTAATTAGACCGCCTGAGCCTTTGCGCTTGGTTAGAGAAACCTGGCAACTGCAAGATGCTAACTGGTTTTATGATTTCCCAAGCTCAGCCCAAAAAATCATGTGGTTCTTAAAAGAATCTGGCGGACCAACGACTGATGGTGTGGCGGCTTTGAATTCTGATGTAGTGGTTGATCTGCTCCGAATAACTGGTCCAATTGAATTGCCTCAATATGGTAAAGTTTTAACCGCTGATAATTTTTTACGCGAAACTCAGGCAGCAGTTGAGATTGAATATGATCGAGAGCAAAACCGACCAAAGCAATTTATTGCTGATCTAGCGCCCTTGCTGTTTGCCAAGTTACTTGAGCTAAAAGGTGATGACTTAATAAATTTAAGCGCCTTGATTAACACCAGTTTATTAAACAAAGGCCTACAATTTTATTCAACCAATCCACTGGTGCAGGAGCAATTTGAGGAATTTGGCTGGGCCGGCCAAATACAGAGTACGGCGGCAGATTATTTGGCAATAGTGAGAACTAACATTGGCGGCGGTAAGACTGATGGTGTTATTAGGGAACAAGTTAGACACCAGGTGGAAATTTCCCCAACCGGTGAATTAATAGTGCATTTGACTATCAAGCGCACACATACCGGCGATGAACGCGATACGTTTGAGGGTAGACGCAATGTATCTTATTTGCGATTTTATGTCCCAGCTGGTTCAACTTTATTAGCCACCCAAGGATTTACGCCGCCGCTCTCAAGTTATTATCGGCAAGTCCCAACGTCAGCTGAAACTGATGCTGATTTAGCCGCTTTAGAACGTGAATTGAAAATAGACACTTCATCTAACACTAGGGTAACGACTGAATTTGCTAAAACCGTCTTTGCTAATTGGCTGAGTGTGGCCCCGGGTGAAACTAAGAGTGCTGAGATTACTTATCGGTTGCCCTTCCGCTTAAGTGCCGGCGCGACTTGGCAAGATCTTAGGCGCTATTCAATATTATTTCAGCGGCAATCAGGCGTTAAGCCAATTGATTTTATTTCCGAAATCAGCTGGCCCGAAGACTTTCGTTTGCGCTGGCAAGAAACCTCACAACCACCAGTAATTAGCGATCATAGCTTAGAAATGCATTCTGATTGGCAGACTGATGAATACTACGGGATTATACTGGAGAAAAAATAACTTTATTAGCTTACCCTCTTGACAATTTTTAATTTTTGTGCTAACCTAAGTATTGTTGTTACTAAGAGTTTCGTCTGGTTGGAGGGTATTAGAGAATGCTCCGAAGGCCTGTATAATCACGCTTCTTAGTGTGAGTTGTACACCCTTCCTGCTTGGATACCAGTATTTTGGTCACTTCAAGCCTTCTCACCTCCAGCCAGCTGAAACTCTTATTTGTTTATTAGAAAAATTAAACCAGTTATGCGGTTTAATTATGATGTAATAAATAACGGACGCGATAGTGTAACTAAAGGGGCCTTAATTGTGGCGTCTTTTGGTATTTTGTCGCGCTTTTTAGGTTTATTACGAGATCGGTTATTAGCTTCAACTTGGGGAGCCAATGAAATATTGGATGCCTATTATGCGGCTTTTAAAATACCTGATTTTATTTTTAATTCCTTAGTCTTAGGTGCTTTGGCTTCAGCTTTGATACCGATTTTTATCCAATATCGGGAAAATAAAGGAACAGCCCAGGCTTATGAGCTAGTCAATAAAATACTGAATTTACTCATTGTAGTTTTATTGGGCGCCGCTGTCATGGCCGCCATAGCCTCACCTTGGTTGGTTAAAATAATTGCCCCGGGCTTTAGTTTGTACACCCTAACCTTAACTAGCCAGTTAACTCGGGTGATGCTGTTGGCGGTTGTAATCTTTGGCGCCTCCAATGTTCTATCCAGCGTCTTGCAAGCCCAGCAACGCTTGACTGCTTTTGCCTTGGCTCCAGTTTTATACAATGTTGGCATAATTGCCGGCCTAATTTTATTTGTGCCAATGTTTGGCCCTTATGGTTTGGCCTGGGGCGTGGTTTTGGGCAGTTTGCTTCACTTATTGGTGCAACTGCCGGCCATGAGAAAAATCAACTGGCGGTGGCAACCTTTATTTTCTTTTAAAGATACGGGTGTACGCCAAGTATTAGCCTTGTTAGGTCCGCGGACATTGGGGTTAGTAGCTTCTCAAATTAACCAAATAATCACAGTTGGTTTTGTTTCCAGCTTAGCGGTGGGCAGTTTGGCCGCTTTTAGTTTGGCGCTTAACTTGCATAGTTTTTCTATAAATGTTTTTGGCGTTTCTTTAGCGATCGCGGTTTTTCCGCTTTTAAGTCAGGCCTTCAGCACTAGTCAGCCGAGTGATTTTATTCATCACTTTAGCCTCAACCTCAGGCGAATTTTATTTTATGTTATGCCCTTGTCAGTTTTATTTTTGGTATTAAGAGCTCAATTAGTCAGGGTAGTGCTAGGCAGCGGGGCGTTTGACTGGAGTGACACTATTGCCACCGCCCAAGTTTTAGGGTTTTTAGCATTAGCTATTGTTTCTGATAGCCTACTGCCTTTGGTGGCTAGGGCTTTTTATGCTTTAAAAGATACTAAAACACCGGTAATAGCCGCCCTGGTTAGTATTACGGTTAATTTTGCCCTTCTTTTTATCTTGCGCCCCTTTGCTTTATCCGGTGTTGGTATCGCTTATGTTTGTTCTAGTGTAATTAATTTAGTCATTCTTATAGCAATTTTAGGGCAGCGCTTGGGTAATTTAGGTTCAAGTTGGATTATTGCTGGCATTTGGCAAATGGTTTTAGGTTCCCTAGTCGCCGGCTCAGCAGCCTATGGCACCTTGTATTTAGTAGCGCCTCAGGTTGATATGAATACCTTTATTGGCATTTTTACCCAAGGTTTATTAGCTGGACTAGCTGGGGTAGTTAGTTATCTGGTGATAAGCTTAGCCTTTAATTTAGCTGAGATTCATTTTGTCCGCCGCTGGTTAGCCAGCGCTTGGCAATCACTCAGCAATAAACATAAACCAAGTTTAAGCTAATTATGTCAGCTGGCATTAGAAATTTTTGCATCATTGCCCATATTGATCACGGCAAATCAACTTTGGCTGACAGGTTGTTGGAAATAACTGGCACCATCGGCAAGCGTGAAATGCAGGCTCAATTTTTGGATCAAATGGATCTGGAACGCGAGCGCGGCATCACTATTAAGCTGCAGCCGGTAACCATGAACTGGCAGGGCTATATTTTGAATTTAATTGATACGCCCGGGCACGTGGACTTTACCTATGAGGTTTCGCGGTCACTAGCTTGCGTGGAGGGTGCAATTTTGTTGGTTGATGCCACCCAGGGGGTGCAGGCTCAAACCATCGCTAATCTAGATCTGGCCCGAGCGGTTGGTTTAACTATTATACCTGTGATCAATAAAATTGATCTGCCGGCCGCTGACGTTGCCAGCACAGCGGAGCAGATCAGTGAACTTTTGGGCGTACCGGCAGCCTCTATCCATCAGGTATCAGGCAAGACTGGCCAGGGTGTGGCTGAAGTTTTACAAGCAGTTATTGATCAAGTGCCGCCGCCTGAGGCAGGAGATGAGCAAGCCGCCCGCGCGCTTATTTTTGATTCTCATTATGATGATTACAGGGGCGTGATCGCGGCGGTCAGAGTAACCGATGGAGTGTTCAAAGCTGAAATGCCGTATCAGTTACTAGGCACAAAGTCTAAAGGCACATTGCTTGAAGTTGGACAGTTTATACCTCAGCTAAAACCTACACCTGCTTTAAGTGCTGGGGCAATTGGCTATGTTGCCACTGGGCTTAAGGATATTAAGCAGGTGCGAGTAGGCGACACCCTGGCTTCTAGTAAATCGCCAGCTAAGGCCTTACCTGGCTACCGCGAGGTTAGGCCTATGGTCTTTGCCGGTTTTTATCCAGCCGGTGGTGAGGATATAGGTGATTTAAGAGAAGCTTTGGGAAAATTAAGCCTGAATGATTCAAGCTTAATTTATGAAGGTGAACATTCACCCGCCTTAGGCTTTGGCTTTCGTTGCGGTTTTTTGGGGCTGCTGCATTTAGATGTTACGCGTGAACGCTTAAAACGTGAATATAAATTGGAAGTGACCATCACCACTCCCTCGGTTGCCCATGAGGTCAAATTAAAAACCGGCGAGACCTTGGTGATCCATAGCGCCCTAGAACTACCAACACCGGATAAGGTTGCTGAAGTACAAGAGCCTTATGTGCGCGTAGATATTGTTTCACCGCCTGAGTATTTGGGCGCACTCATGACCGTGGCCCAGGATTTCCGCGGTAGCTATATCACCACCGACTATCTTGGCTCAGGCCAAGAGCAAGCCCGGGCTATTCTGCGTTATGAACTGCCCTTAAACGCTATACTGGTTGATTTTTACGATAAACTTAAAAGTGTTAGTGCTGGTTATGCTTCACTCAATTATGATTTTATTGGTTACCGACCTTGCCAGGTTCGGCGTTTGGATGTGCTGGTGGCGGACGAAGCAGTGGAAGCTTTATCAACTATTGTTTATGAGGATGAATCCTATCGCCGGGCACGAGTGATCGCAGGCAAACTTAAGCAGGTGTTGCCTCGGCAAATGTTTGAAATCAAAATTCAGGTGGCAATCGGCGGGCGAATCTTAGCTTCAGAAAGACTGCCGGCTATGCGTAAAGATGTACTCAAGCGCGCTTCCTCGGGCGGTGATGTCACTAGAAAGCGCAAGCTCTTAGAAAAACAAAAGGCCGGCAAGAAGCGCATGCGCTTGCAAGGCCGGGTTGATATTCCGCCAGAAGCGTATTTAGCCCTGGTTAGTCGCGAAGAATAATTTATCAGCCAGTTAGGGCGGGGGCCACGGTTAAAAGAACCAGAGTTGCACTAACAATGATAGTCAGAATAATCCAAACAATTTTGTGACGCGAACGTTTTGACATAACAATGGAAGTTTAGCAAAAAAGCGGTCAGAGCGGCAAGATTGTGATATAATTTTAATACTATGACTAATACAGGTTTTTGGTCAGCAGTCACCTCCAAGTTTTTTTTATTAACGGCCATAGTCGCTCTGGCGGCAGTTGGTTATGGCGTGCTTAAAAGCGCCGTCCGCAGGGCAGAAATTGAACGTGAGATTCAGGCTTTACGCACTGAAATAACTGAGCACCAATCTAAAAGCCAAGAACTTTCCCAGTTAATTGATTATTTAAACAGTGAAGAATATAAAGAAAGGGAAGCCCGGTTACAGCTTGGTTTGCAAAAACCTGGTGAAAATGTAGTGGTAATTCCCAATTCAGCCGATACTACCACCGAGAGCGAGTCTCAGGCTAGCAATTCTAGTCAAGCTAATTGGCGTTTATGGATAAATTATTTTTTAGGGATAGATTAATTTATGGCTAGTAAAAAACCAAAGAAAAAATCTATTAAGGATTCGGACACTATTAAGCAACTGGAACTTAAGGCTAAATTAGAGAAAGAAGTCAGTGCCTTAACCACGGTTAATAGCGCTCAGCCAACTGAGCCAGATATGCCGTCCCAGCAAAAAATTTGGCGGCGTGCCTTGTTAGAGGAAATTAAAGCCAGTGAACAACCAGAGGTTAAACCAGAGGTGAAGGTAAATGAAATTAGCCCGGTTGATAATACCGAAAACTTGAAGCAAAGATTACATGTTAAAAAATCTAAGAAACGCTTACTGTTTTTGGCGCCACTGCTAGCTCTGGTAGTTTATGTTGGTCTTTATTTACTACGGGTTGATAATTATTATTCAGCTCTGCCTAAGTTTATGCCCTGGCCGGTGGCCATTGCCGGCAATAAAGTTATTTGGCTGGATGAGTTAAAAAAACAAGCTGCCTTGGTACAAAAATTTAAAGTTACAACTGATACTGAAAGTTTGGCCTTAAATCATATTATTGAAGAAAATTTAATAACCGATAATTTTAATAAGAATAATTTATCACTGCCTTATAGTTTAGTTGCTCAGCAATTAGCCGGTCTAGCTCAGGAGTTTGGTTCGCCCCAGGATTTTGCTGATTATCTATATGCAACCTACCAAGTAACCGGACAGGATTTTAGCCAGTTTATTCTAGAGCCTTATCTGCGGCGGTTAGTTTTGCAAGAGTACCTAAGCCAGGATGCAACCAGCTTAGGGCGGGCTGAAGCCAAAGCCAATGCCATTGGGCAAAAAATTAATGCTAATGAACTTAGTTTTGCTCAAGGGGCCAAAGAGTTTAGTAATGATACCTTAAGCGCGGACCAAGGCGGTGATTTGGGCTGGTTTAGCTGGGGTACGATGTTGCCGGAATTTGAAGCCGCTTTGCGCAATCTGGCTGTTGGTGAAATTAGCCCGCCGGTTAGAACGCGCTATGGTTATCATTTAATCAAGTTGGACGAAATTTCTGGGTCAATTCCGGATAATGATGAGACCTCAGCTGAACCAGGCAGTGTACGCGCTTCTCATATTTTTATTCAAGTAGTTGATTTTGAGGCTTGGCTAGCTCAGCAAAAAAACGAAACTTTTAAGCTCTACTTATTGCCGCTTAAAAGATAAAATCCACCAGGCAAGCTGATGGCTAAAATAGCCAGATAACTGGAGCCGGTGGTCGGGATTCCCCTGCGGGCCGGGGCGTCGCGGCGCTTGGGCGCATCGCGCCCGCCCGTTGCCGCGGCTCAAGCACAAGCAGTTGTGTTTTCACTTACGCTGCAACCCCACGACCTGCGCGTGGAGTTTATCCGCCGTAGGCGGAAATGCACTGCCCCGCCTGCCAATTGCCTGGAGCCGAAGGTGGGATTTGAACCCACGACCTACGCGTTACGAATGCGTTGCTCTACCAACTGAGCTACTTCGGCACCCGGCGACTGGCGGGCAGGTCTACCAACTGAGCTACACCGGCTAAAAGGGAGCGGGTAACGGGACTCGGACCCGTCTCTCAACCTTGGGAAGGTCGCATAATACCCCTATACTATACCCGCCGGCAACTACTACGGAGGATGGGGGAAGCTTACATACTGCCATTGTACTACACCCACACTTAAAGCCAGACTATTATAACGATTGGCCTAGTAATCAGCAAGGATTTAGTGCCTAAGAGCTGATGATAAATTTAAAATATGGTATAGTAACAAAGCATTTATGCCATTAATAGAGTTCCGTAACATTTCCAAAAATTATCCCGGTCAAACCGTGGCCTTGCATAATGTCACCCTCAATATTGATAAGGGCGAGTTTGTTTCCATTGTTGGCCAGTCTGGCACTGGTAAAACCACCTTGGTTAAATTATTAATTGCCGAAGAAAAACCAACCGAAGGGCGGATATTATTAGGCGGCTGGGATATAACCACTGCTAAAGCCAGGGAAGTGCCGGTGATTAGGCGGCAAATTGGCGTGGTTTTTCAGGATTTCAAGCTGCTGCCGCGGCGAACAGTTTTTGAAAACGTGGCCTTTGCCCTCGAGGTGGCCGGGGTAACAGCTGAACGCATTAAGGAAATAGTGCCACAGCTTTTAAAAATAGTGGGGCTGGAACATAAGAACGATCGTTTTCCCAAGCAGCTTTCCGGCGGCGAACAGCAGCGGGTGGTGATTGCTCGGGCGCTAGCACACCGCCCGGAAATTTTGGTCGCCGATGAGCCCACTGGGAATCTTGATTCTATTAATACTAAAGAAATTATTGAACTTTTGAAAAAGATCAACGAGTTTGGCACCACGGTTATTTTAGTTACCCATAACCGCGAAGTGGTGAATGAATTGAAACGGCGAGTGGTGGTGCTAGATGGCGGGCGGGTAGTTTCTGATCAAGCTCGCGGGCGTTATGTTTTAAGTTAATCTATATGTTCTTTGTAACTTTAAGCCGCGTTATTAAATTCTCACTCCAAAATTTTTGGCGTAATTTTTGGCTGTCAGTGGTAACGGTCACTATTATTACCCTTAGTTTAGTTTCGGTTTCAATTTTGGGCGCCTTGAATATCATTTCGAGCGAGGCCCTAAGCCGCCTGGAAGAAAGAATAGATATTTCCGTGTACTTGAAGCCGGAATTAACCCTAGCCGAAGTTCAGGCCGTAAAAACCCAAGTGGAATCTTTAGCCGGGGTAAAGGCCGTAGAATTAGTTAATGCTGAAGATGCTTTGAACCGATTCCGCGAGCGCCATTCGTCTAACCCGTTAATTGCTGAGGCTTTGCTGGAAATTGGCGAGAACCCCTTAGGGGCGAGCCTGGTAGTAAAAGCTATTTCGGATCAGGGCTATCAGGAAATTTTGGACGAAGTTACCAGTGAAAATTTTTCAGCTTATGTGCAAAACGCCAGGTATGATGATTATCGCCGGGTAATACAAGCGATTACTGATCTCTCAACAAAACTAACTAACGTCGGTGAGATTATCAGCCTTATTTTCCTGATAATTTCGTTGCTGGTGGTATTTAACACTATCCGAATGAATATTTACACTCATCGGGAAGAAATCAGCATTATGCGTTTAGTGGGGGCTTCTAACAGCTTTATCAGGATGCCGTTTGTACTGGAAGGCATCCTCTATGCCTTGTTGGCTACTTTAATAACCGCGGCCATCTTCTTCCCCGGATTATCAGCGGTTCAGCCTTATGTTAATGGCTTTTTCAATGGCTACCAGTTTGATTTAGTGCAGTACTTTACTGAACATTCTCTAAGTTTTTTTGGCTGGCAGTTTATTGGCGCCTGCGTTTTAAGCATGATCGCCTCGTATGTGGCAATGCGACGCTATCTTAGGGTTTAGATCCAATGGATTTTGCCAGTAAAAAATGCGTACCCTGCGAAGGCGGCATGGCGCCACACACTAAAGAAAAGGTGTTGGAGTATTTATCAGCTGTGCCTGGCTGGCAAGCCGATAGTGAATTTAAAAAACTAAGCCGTGAATTTACCCTTAAAGATTTTAAAGCGGCTTTAAAGTTTATTAACCAAATAGGGGAGATAGCCGAGGCTGAAGGCCACCACCCCAATATTGAATTGTTTTCCTGGAATCATGTCAGGATTGTTTTGTATACCCATGCTATTAGTGGGCTTTCTGATAATGATTTCATCTTAGCCGCTAAGATTAATCAATTGTGGGGCAACCAAGTTTCAGCTAAGGCTTGACTATAGCAATAAATATCAGTAGCATTGATAACCGCAGT
>Ga0075877_115_pt1 | contig 19150 bp, 30 predicted proteins | sample RifGroA1_FD_68300 | JGI IMG/M metagenome (GOLD analysis project Ga0075877, IMG submission 68300) | Parcubacteria bacterium GW2011_GWA1_43_27
TAGCTAAGCTTATTAAACCAATTGGCATTAAAGTCACGCGCCTCGCCCGAGGTCTGCCCATGGGCGCGGACCTAGAATACGCTGATGAAGTAACCCTGGAAAATGCCATACTGGGGCGCAAAGAAATCAATTAAAAAAATAAAATCATCCGCCCAGGGCGGATGATTTTTTACTTATGAGGTTTAAACAGCGTCATCGGCTGGCTCGGTCTCTACTTCAGGAGTAGCTACCTCGGTGTCTCCCTCAGTCATTGGCTCATCCTGAGGATTCTGGGTATCATCTAACATGATTTCTGTCCTTTTGCCTTCGTCAGTCACGAAAACTCACGAAAGTTACGGATAAATAATTAGTTTAGGAAATTTTTACCACCTTAACTTCAGTGAACGGCTGGCGGTGGCCTTGCTTTTTATGATAGCGAACTTTAGCTTTATAGTGAACTACCATAATTTTTTTAGCACGGCCTTGTTTAACAACTTCAGCTTCTACGGTTGTGCTAAGCTTTGGTGTACCGACATCAACCTTGCTACCATCCTCATCAGCTACCAATAAAACGTCAGCAAAACTGACTTTGTTTTCTTTAGTAATAAGTTTTTCTACCTGAAGCTTGCTACCTGCTTGCACCAAGTATTGTTTGCCGCCGGTTTTAATAACTGCTAACTTGCTCATATTTTTACAAAATAAAAAGAGGTTTGATTAACCTATTTAAAGACACAACTAAGGATAACTCCATATTGCTATCTTGTCAACCCTAATACCTTATCGCCAACTTTTATATTACTTTTAATGGCCCAGCCGGCTGGCACCTCTATAACGGCCGTCACTGGCTGACTGGGCCTGATGGTGGCTGGTATAGGAACTTGAGCTGAAGGCGCAGGCACCTGGGGCGTTATTTCCACCACCTGATCCTTACTCAACCAAATAAAATCTAGGGCAAAATTCATATCTTTCATCCAAAAACTGTATCGATCTGGTTTATCAAACAAAAACACCATACCAGAGCCTTCAGGCAAAGACTGGCGGCCTGATAGCCCTTGAGCACGCTCCGCATCATTTTGGGCTGTTTCTACTGTTAAAACAACACCACCAATGCTTATTTCTTTGCTGTAAGGATTGCTTGGTTCGGGTGTTAAATTAGACGGGGCTTGGGGCGTGGATAATAAACTACAGCCGGATAAAATTAAGGCTAGAGAAAAAACAATAGTTAAATAAATCTTAGGCATTGACAAATTGGTTAGCAACTGCTAGCATAGCATAAATTAACATCAATAAAAAACACAAACAAACAATAAGGAATGAAAAATGAATGAAAAAACTTTAACAACTGCAAGCGAGTCATTATTGACCGAATTTTTCAACGAAGTTGAAAACAGAATACCCACCAACTCAACCCTAGTATTAAAAAAGGAATTTTGCATATTTTGCTCAGTACACAACATCCCTCCGGCTGATAGGGACAAACTAGCTGAATCTCTAATCTACGGTAAGAATGCTAACTTTTCAAAAGTTGTTGAGGATAGAATTAGTGAAATGCTTGATCTGCAATCTGTAAAACTAAACATCGATAGCATAAAAACTGCTGCTGACGAGAAAAAAAGAATTGATCTATTAAGAGAAAGGATAAAATCTGAAATTGATATTGCAGATATAAGAACCTGTTTGTTGAATAGATTGAAAGGGAATATTGAAATCTTAACTACCAGCAACAGTCCTTTCACTATTAATAGGGTTAATAACCTACTTGATGAAACAACCCGTTTAGGTTTTGAGCGTTGGATAACAACAAATGTTGTCCATGAAAAAATTATAAATGATCCACTGCTTAATCCGGAAATAAATGAGCAAGCTAAAGAAATTCTTAATTATATAAAATAAATTTTAAAGGTCTCAAAACTGAGGCCTTTTTTGTTTTGCCCGATAACGCCAAACTACCCAAGCACCCAAAAAAACCATAACAGCCAAAAGCGCTCCTAAGGCAATCAATTTCCCTTGAGTTCGCAAAAACAGTGAGGCTAAACCAAAGCTGACAGTAATTAAATAAAGTACAACCACTGCCTGACGGTGCGACAAACCCACATCTAGAAGCCGATAATGCAAGTGCTTGCGATCCGCTGTAGTTAGGCTTTTCTTTTCCCAAAACAATCGCCGCAATATAACCCAAACAACATCCAAAATAGGCACGCCCATAACCAGCAAGGTGGTAGCGATTTTAGCGCCGGAAATTATGGCGAGCACCCCTAAGATAAAACCAATATAAAGACTGCCACCCTCGCCTAAAAAAACCTTAGCTGGATGCCAGTTCCACACTAAAAACCCCAAACAAGCACCGGCTAATATTATTGCCAATAAACCAACTGGCGGCTCATAAAATGGCGTGAATTGAGTAAGACAGAAAATAATAAGCCCGCCAATGGCACCTATTCCAGAAGCTAAACCATCCAAGCCATCTAAAAGCTTGGTGGTATACATCATGCCTAATAACCATAAAAAAGTTAAAGCCAGTCCGGTAATTTTCCCTAATTCCAACAAACCACCAGCCAAAGGATTGGTCACTACATTTACTTTTATCCCAGCCAGCATGACAACTAAAGACGCCAGTATCGGCCAGATTATCTGCAGATGCGGCGGGCTATGATAGCGATCATCTAAATAACCGCCAACCATTAATAATAATCCGGCAAAAATAATGGCAACTAATTCTAACTCTCCAACTGACTTGCCCAATAATAAGGGCGTAAACCAGGCATAAATTATGCTTACTAGACTGAATGATAAAAATACTGCAATGCCCCCAAGCAGCGCTGTATTTTGAGTATGTAGTTTGCGTGCCAAATCAGGCACATCAACCACCACATGCTTTAAGGCCCAGGTACGCACCAGCTTGGTAAAAAATAAGGCGGCCAAGAAACTTATACTCAGGGCGATAAAAGCTGGCAACATATCTTAAAAATTATTGCTCTTTTGCTTATCTAAATAATCTTGCAATAAAAACATGGCCGCCAGCAAATATTTTGCTAAAGAATCAGCAAAGTTTAGACTTATTTTCGTCTGTTCAGATTCTCTACCGGCCAAAGTAATCGGCTTGCCTACTACCACCCTTTCTATTTCCTCTTCCGCCACCACTTGTTCCAGACTAGAATACAGTTCTTGAGCTGAAGCAGCCTCCAAGACCTTGTGTGGCAAGGCCAGGCCGGTATCGGTATCGCCAATGGCCAAGCCCACTCTTTTGCTGCCGTAATCTATGGCTAGAATTTTCATTACTCAACTAATAGCTCAATGATGTATCACTATATTCCCACCATTAATGGCTGTGGTTGGATCAGCGGTGTCTGGTGCGCCAAGTTGGTTGTCGTAGACAACAGTATCGTTGTTATCCTTGTCCCAGATCTTGATGCGGAACTTGTCTATACCTACCCCACCTGAAACTGCGCCATCAGTGCCTGAAAGCTGGAAACCGTAGTTGCCTACACCACCAATAGTACCAGTACCTTTGTATTTAGCTTGGGCACCGGCAACTACTAACCAATCATAAACAGTGCTTTGGAAGACCAAGCCAGCTGCCTGGAAGCGGAACTGGGTGTTACCGTCTGGTACGGTAGCGCCATTCTGGTACTTGGAAACAAAGCCAAAGCGGGCAATGCCTGTAAGTGAGGGGTTGGCTACATAGGCACCGGCGGGTGAGTTAATAGTACCTGCACCAGTAACAAATCCACTGGTGGCAGTATTGTCATATACAACCACATATTGGAATAGAGACTGCCCAACGCCTGAATCCTTATCCGTGACTGTTACCAAAACCTCATATACTCCAGGGATTGTATAAATATGGCTGTCAGATACTGAACCAGAGCCAGTCACTTCAGTTACGGTCCCGGCAGTGGTGTTACCATCTCCCCAATTCCAAGTGGCAGTATAAGTATCAAGTACTCCTGGATCAGTGAAGGAAACACTAGCGCTAAATGAAGTGTTTAGAGGTATTGGGTCTAAGGAAGCAACTATTGCACCCACTGACGGATTAACATTGTTAATGGTTATTGTGGCTGTTTCGGTAGACACTAAGCCTTGATTATCTGTAATCTCCACAGATACTATATATGCTCCGTTGTCTTTGTAAGTATGACTTAGAATGAAACTGGTAGCTGACAGATTTAATGTCTCCAAGCCATCCCCTTCGCCATAGTCAACTATGGCTGTCCAATTGGTTGAAGTGCTATCGCTGAATGAACCATTAGCTATATAAGAGTCACCTTCATTAATGGTAGTGTCAGAAATAGGGGTAATAACTGGTGGTAGATTAGCAAGAATAGTGAAGGTGGTACTGTTAGGTACCTCTGGTACTCCAACGTTATCAATTGACCAATAGGTTACGGCGTGGTCGCCATCACCACTTACCTCAAATGGGGCGGTGTATGTTTGCTGGCTGCCACCATCCAGTGTGTAATAAGTGTTGGCGATGGTGAAGCCAGAAGCTGCTGTGGCAAAAAGGCTAACGGTTGTGGGGTCAGAGTAATTGCCGTTACTATCTGGCGCTGGTGAAAGATTAATTACTGTAACTGGTTGGTTGTGGATGAATTGAAGAGAAATAATCTCAGTTTCATCCCCTGTAACATATACGGGACTAAGTGTAAATGGAGCATAAATGCTCCCGCCTGGTGGTGTTACGCCCATGATATATGAGTAACTTGGATTATCTGGGTAATCTGTTGGGAATAGCCATAAATTAGCATCCCCAGCTGAATTGGTGGTTTGTTGTGTCCAAACATCAGATAAATATACGGAGACACCTCCTCCAATATAGAGCGCCCTATTTATAACCCTTGAGGTAATTTTAGTTTCAACAACCATGCCACTCAAGGGATTCCCCGCTGTATCTTGCACATGTATGACTACTCGTTTTAGTGGCAAAGTAATATCCAATACGGTGCTTTGGGTGAGAGAGAAGTCATTGGTAGCAAAAGTGAAACTTGTCCCTAAGCCGGAACCATAAACCAAGAAGCGATAATCTGTAGCTGCAGAAACCGCCAAAGAATAACCTCCTGATAAATCAGTGTATACCTGTGAAACGGCTCCGCTCCCATTATTTCCTATTAAATATAAATGTACATTAGATAACGGATTCCCTAATGGATCATATATGTGATCACTTAAAGTTGCCGAATCTGCTACCACAAGTATAAAATTTATTATTTTATCACTTGATATTGTTTGATTTAATGCAACAGCACTCCCATAGTTGCCACCCGCGGGTTGCGTTACGTGAACATCATAAGTACCACCATCAATGAAGGTGATGTAATTACCAAGGCCATCACTTGTAACACTAGCAACTACAGTACTAGTACCAGCATAAGCAACTTCTATCGTGGCCCCTACTATCCCATTTCCTGATGAGTCACCCACTTTACCGGACAACTGATAAGTAGCTGCTTTGGTTTGACTTGCCAATCCAACGCCAATAAAAACAATCGTAGCTATGATAAACACAAAAAATTTGGGCCCCCTGGTCCAAAGCAAAATATCTTGGCTCATAAGATTATTTAGTTAAGAATCTTAGTTTAAGCTTATCACATATAACACTTAGGGTCTACAATATTTCTAATGAAATAATGGGGTCAAAATATTGGAGTTTTTAGCGCTTTCCACATCATATGCACTACAAAACCACTACGGGACCAGGTTGAATTTTAAATCCTGCCGACCGCCCATTATAGCATCGTATAAAACCTTGAATTGTGGGCCAGGGTCCAGCTTAAACATATTTATTGCAGCTGACTTTGCTTCAGCAAATTTTCCTAGTTTATATTCTATAATTGCATAGTTTTTCCAAAGTCTAGCACTATCCGGATTTTTTTTAAGTGCCCCTTCAGTGAAGCGCTCAGCTTTGCTTAAATAGTCAGCTATCAAATAAGCAAAAGATAAATCTTCATAATGTCTTGGATCTTGTAGCAATATTAACGCTGACTCATAAGCGGCGATTGCCTGATCATAATCACCTGAATATATATAAGCATTGCCTAAAACATGATAGCTGATAAAGCCTGGATATATATCAAGAGCACGACTTGCATGTATAACAGCGCTGTCAAATTCCCCTAATTTAACAAGGTTGGAGCTTAAAGTGGCTTCTAAGGTATGAGATTTAGCAACTTGGGCATCATGAAGACTAAGGGTTAGCTCATCGCGCCAGTCAAAGCTTCTAATGAATGTCCTAGCGGAAAGTAAGATGAGGACTATGACCATCACGGTTAAAATATATTTATTGCTGAGATTAAGGTTATAGGCTTGTGCTAGGGTGCCTATGATACCTATGACACCAACCATAGGAAAATAAAACCAGCGGTCAGCCACGGTAGCGTCCAGAGGCACGATTTGCATGTGCAGGGCTAAACCTATGATTAACCATATACTGAAAAATATATAAACTTGGCAATGGGTTGTCTGATGGTCTTGGTAAAGTTTAAAACCAAAATAGATAATCAAGCCCAAGACAAGCAGAACAGATAATAAGGGTAGATAGAAATTATAAAGATCGGGTGAGTCTATTATCCATTGCCAGGAAACCGACAAGTTAAGGGGAAAGATGAAGGTTTTGAGATAAAAGAACAGAATGGCTGGTATATGGAGCAGACGTTGACTAAAATCAAGGTCAGCTATGAGAGTATTCAAAGGCAAATTTAAAAAACCAACAACCTTAAAACGTAAAGCCAGATAAATCAAACCAGTAAAACTTGATACACCGAGTAGCTGCCAAAAGAATTCTCTTTTATATAGTAAAGTATAGGTCAGCGCCATTAAGAAAAATAAAACACCAGTTTCCTTACATAAAACCGACAGGAATAATAAACCGGCCACTGCAACCAAGCTACCGACCGATTTAGCTTTGGTCATTTTATATAAGCCTAAGAGCCCAAAAAGCATGAACAATGAATCCTGCAGGTCAGAAACATAAAAAACCACCTCGCTGTTTAAGGGGTGAACTAGATAGATTAATGACAAGACCAGGGATAAAGGCTTGGTAAAAAAGTTGCCAAGTATTAAAAACAAAAGGCTGGTGACTGCCAAATGCAGAAAAATGGAAAAGCTATGAAAGGCTACGGGGTTAGGGCCAAAAAGCGTAAAAATCAAGGAATTTAAGGTACTGAAAATTGGTTTGTAATAAGTGTAATTTACAAATATTGCGTTCCTGAAAAAATCACCAGTATTACTTAATTGTTGCATAGCTGGATACTCAATGAGCTGAGGGATATCGTCAATAACAAACCCATTGCCCAAAGAATTACCAAAAACAATAATCCCCAAGATGGAGATTATTAAAATAGCTTTCTTGGTGGTTATATCTGAAAAAAACCTAACTATTGGATTTGTCTGGCTTTGTTCAACTGTTTCCATAACTTAAAACATTAAACTTTGGTCAATATTTCGCATCCTTTTTCAGAAACTAACACGGTGTGCTCAAAATGAGCGGACAAACTGCCGTCTACTGTTACCACGGTCCAGCCATCAGCTTGAGTTGCTACTTCATAACCACCAGCATTAACCATACCAGCTAATAATTTTGGGCCCTTACCAGCTTGCCCAAAATTAGGAATAGCCGGCTCTTCATGAACTGATCGCCCGACGCCGTGGCCAGTTAATTGTCTGACTACAGAAAATCCTTGGGCCTCTACATAAGTTTCCACCACATGACCAATGTCTCCAATACTAACACCCCCCTGCACTTGTCTTAAGGCCTCAATTAGTGATTGTTTGGTAATTTTAATTAATTTTTGCGCGCCAGCTGAAACGTTACCAACAGCCGCTGTGGTTGCGGTATCAACACACAATCCCTTATACCAACAACCTAAATCTAGTCCGACAATATCTCCCTCTTCTAAAATTTTATTCTTTTTGGGGATACCATGAACCACTTCAGAATTGACTGAAGTGCATAAGCTAGCTGGATACACCAAATAATCGCTTTTATAACCCAAAAAAGACGGCTTGGCCCCAAGCTCGCGCAAACGCCTTTCGGCTAATTTATTAAGTTCAATGGTTTTAATTCCCGGCTTTACCGCTTTGGCCACTTCCTTTAACACCATCGCTAATATCTTGCCCCCTTCACGCATAGCCTGTATTTCTGTTGGCGTCTTAATTAATGGTTTCATATTCCCAAAGTAACCCGAAGTTTAGCTGTAACTTCAGGTATTGGCGGAGTGCCATCTAATTCAATTAATTTGCCCAAATGTTGATAAAATTCCAAAATTAGTTCAGTCTGTTGGTGATATGTTTGCAAGCGCGTCCGAATAATTCCTTCGGTATCATCGGTTCGCTGTATTAAATGACTGCCATCGTCATCACAAACTCCCTCCACTTTAGGTGGGCTGTATTTAATGTGATAAATCCGATTGCAGGTTGGGCAAGTGCGGCGACCGGATAATCTTTGTACCACCGCCTCATCTGATAATTTAAAATATATGGCAGTTAATTCCGGCCGCAAGGTATTTAAATATTTAGCCTGATTAATGTTGCGCGGATAACCATCCAGCACAAAACCATTGACTGCATCCGGCTCAGCCAAGCGATTAGCCACTAGCTGATTGGTAATATCATCAGATACTAATTGGCCTGATTTTAGTATTTGCGCCACCTCCTGACCAAATGGTGAATCTTGGCCAACAATACTGCGAAATATATCCCCCGTGGAGATATGGGAAAGATTCAAAAGTTTAGAGATTTCCTGAGCTTGGGTGCCCTTACCTGAGCCTGGTGGTCCTAAAATTATGTAAGCGTGATTAGTCATTTCAATAGTTATTTTACCTTATAACACCTTAATAAAAAAGGCTCAAGGTATAAACCCTAAGCCTTTTATAATAAAAAGTAAATTCTACAGCTCCTCGTAATCGCGCATTACCAGCTGGGCATTTATTTGACGCATGGTCTCAATCACCACTTGCACCACGATCAACACAGAGGTGCCGCCAATCACCAGCATTTGTGAACCGGTAAGCGGTTGCATGGCTAAGGGCAGTACGGCAATGGCACTTAAAAATAATGCTCCGGGTAAAACTATCCGATTCATGGTCGTGCCTAAATACTCCGTAGTTGAGGCGCCGGGCCTAATGCCAGGAACAAAGCCACCCTGCTTCTGTAAATTTTCGGCAATTTGATCCGGCTTGAAAATAACGGCGGTGTAAAAATAAGTAAAGCCAAACACCAGTACAAAATAGGAAACGGCATAGAATATTTGGTTCTGGAACAACTGAATAGTAAACTCAGCCGCTTTAACTAACCAGTCGGCTTGCGAGCGCACAAAAAATTGCGCGATCATGGAGGGGAATATAATGACTGAGATGGCAAAAATTATTGGAATCACTCCGGCTTGTAACAGCCGCAAAGGCAAATTGCTGGTTGATCCACCTAAAGAATGCGGCCCACGCATCATGCGGGCGTAATTTACCGGTATATTACGCTGGGCCTCAGTTACCACCACCACCCCAATGATGGTAATTAAAGCCACTAACACAAAAGCAATAACGTTAAAAAGCTGCGTCATATCAAAGGTGGCAATAAGCTGCTGCAGTTGCTGCGGGATAGCCGCCACAATGCCAGCAAAAATCAATAGGCTAATACCGTTGCCCACCTTCTTTTCGGAAATTAATTCACCCAGCCACATCAAGAAAATAGTGCCGGCGGTGACTGTCAACAAGCTAATGGTTAACTGCCAAGGATCAAGCTGGCCAATTAATTTCCCGCCGGCTTGGCCGCGCAAAATAGCAATAAAACCATAAGCTTGCAAAATCGCCAAAGGCACAGTTAAGTAGCGCGTATATTGGTTTATTCGCCGATGGCCAGCCTCACCGTCTTTAGAAATTTCCTCCAGGCGCGGCACGATCATGGTCAACAACTGAATAATAATGGAGGCGGTAATGTAAGGGCCAACTCCTAGCATGACTACAGAAAAATTTTCTAAACCGCCGCCAGAAAAGATATTAAGCAAACCCAAAAACTGATTCTGGGAAAAGAAATTTTTTAAAGCCGTGGGATCAATTCCGGAAATTGGTATGTGAGCGCCAATGCGGAATACGACCAAAGCCAATAACACCAAAAGAATGCTATTGCGTAAATCAGGGGTAGTCCAAATCTGATGAAGTTTGCGCCACATAGATTAATTATGACCGCTTAGAACCTTTATTGCTAGCTGGTATTAATTCTACTTTGGCACCTGCTACTTCTAATGAAGCTTTAGCGCCTGCGGAAACAGCCTGAACTTTTACAATTAATTTTGCTGGTAACTTACTAGATCGGCCGATTAGCTTAACTGGGAAAGTTGCGCTGGCTATTAAACCTTGATCAAAAAGAAGTTCTGGTGTTATGGTCGTGCCTTGACTTATTTTTTCCAAAGAAATTAATGAGACTACTTGCGGCTGAGCTTTAAAACTCTGAAACCCTCGCACCTTAGGTAAATGGGATACAAAATGTTTCACTCCAAACTGGATCAAGCCTTTGCGGCCACCCTGACGCGCCCGCTGCCCTTTGGTGCCGCGCGTGGCAGTGGTGCCGTGGCCGGAAGCATTGCCGCGGCCAAGTCTTTTTTTGGCACGGCGTGATCCTGGGCTTGATTTTAAATTGTGTAATTCAAGTGACATACTAGGCTCTTAATTTAAGTAAGTTAAAGGCCTTCAAAACCGCCCGAACATTATTAACTTTATTAGACGAACCTAAAATCTTACTGACAACATTAGGCACACCGGCTAATTCCAGTACCGCCCGCACCGGCCCACCAGCAATAATACCAGTACCTTTGGGGGCGGGTTTTAGTAAAACATTAGCACTCTTATACTTTACAGTAATTACATGGGGAATAGTCTCGTTCTTTAACGGCACGTTAATCAAAGCCCGTCGCGCTTTAGCAGTGGCTTTACTAACAGCCAAACTAACATCAGTACCTTTAGCTAAACCAACGCCCACTTGGCCTTGGCGATTACCCAAAACCACCAAAGCTCTGAAACGCATACGCTTACCGCCAGCCATCACCCGGGTTACGCGCGACAGTTCAACAATACGCTGTTCAAAACCATCATCTGGCCGATCACGATGTCCTTGCCGGCCAGGCCGACCGCCGCCCCGACCCGATCTTCCTTTTTGCATTGAAGGTATCATAAATTAATTTCCTATTTTAAAATTCTAAACCAGCCTCACGCGCTCCCTCAGCTAAAGCCTTAACCCGACCATGATAAGCATTGCCCCCCCTGTCAAAAACCACACTCTTAACCGTTAAAGCTTTGGCTTTCTCGGCTATTAATTTGCCCACCTCTTGGGCAATTTGCTGGCGTTTGAGCTTACCAACATTTTTAATTTCAGCCTCTGAAGCAGCAGCGATGGTTTTATTTTCAATATCATTAATAAGTTGGGCACTGATATGCCTTAAGCTGCGAAAAACCGCCAGTCGTGGCCTTGCGGCCGTACCGGTAATTTTAGCGCGAAGACGTTTGTGCCTACGAAAACGAATTATTGTTAGATTGGTTGCCATATATTAATTACTTAACGCCAGCAGATTTTACAACTTTGCCAGCCTTGCGACGTACAATTTCATTAGCATAGCGAATACCCTTACCTTTATAAGGCTCTGGTCGCTTCAATGATCTAATTTCAGCCGCCACTTGTCCCACCTGCTGCTTAGACGCACCGGCTAAATTGATTGAGTTCTTATCCACTGTCACTGTGATATCAGTGGGTATTTTATAGCGGATGGGATGGGAAAATCCTAAATTTAAAACCAAATCTTTACCCTCCACTTGGGCTTTGTAGCCAATTCCGGAAATCTCCAGTTTGACCACAAAATGTTCATACACACCCTGAACTGCATTAGCCACAAGTTGCCTAGCTAAACCCCATAAAGCCCGCTCTTGTCTATTTGTCGGATGTTTAACACTCACCAATAACTGATCACCTTCCTGTTTAATCTCAACCGCTGCTGGTAAAACCTGATTGACTTCACCTTTTGGCCCCTTAGCCGTCACCAACAAGGGCTGCATCTTAACTTGCACACCCGAGGGAATTTTAATTGGTAGTTTTCCTAAACGAGACATAAAGATTAATTAACCGTTTCAATAATTAATAGATCTCACAAATAACTTCACCACCCAAACGCTTAGTTTTGGCCTCGCGATTAGTCATTAAACCTTGCGAGGTTGAAATTATAGCAATACCCAAACCGGACAAGACATGGGGTAATTCGCCAGATTTAACATACTGCCGGCGACCAGGTTTGCTCACTCTTTTCAAATTACTAATAGCCGGCTGCCCAGATTTATATTTAAGCCTTAATTTAAGGCTACGCCAAGGCGAAGTAACCTCTTCGCTAGATTCAATATAACCTTCACGCACCAAAATATCGGCCACGGCCGCCTTCAGGCGAGAGTGGGGCACTAATACTTCCGTTTTATGAACCATAACAGCGTTATGGATTCGAGCGAGCATGTCACTAATTGGATCTGTCATAGGAATAATAATAACTTGCAATAATCATTTACCAGCTAGCCTTGCGAATACCTGGCAATTCGCCATTATTAGCGAGTTCCCGGAAACAAATACGGCACAGGTCAAAAACGCGCATGTAGCCGCGCCGGCGACCACAGCGCCAACAGCGCCTGATTAGCCGAGTGGAATACTTGGGCTTAACACGGGAGCGTCTGGCTTTGACTTCTTGGCTAGTAGTAGACATAAATAAACTTAATTAGCAAAAGGGAATCCTAAAAACTCAAATAATTTTCGACCACGTTCTCGATTCTTGGCATTGGTGGTAATAGCAATCTCCAAACCATGAATAGCCTCAACTTCATCCGAACGAATCTCAGGAAAAATCAGGTGTTCCTTAAAGCCGATAGCCAAATTACCCTGGGCATCAACTGATTTGACCGAGAGTCCACGAAAATCACGAACACGTGGCAAGGTAACGCGAATTAACTTTTCCAAAAAATCATACATTAATTTACCTCTTAAGGTCACCACCGCCCCTATGACCATACCTTGGCGTATTTTAAAATTAGAAATTGACTTTTTGGCGCGAGTTAAAACTGGTTTCTGTCCGGTTATACGGCTTAACGTTTTTACCGCTACTTCCGCTATCTTACCTTCTTTGCCTTGTTGACCTAAACCAACATTAACCACCACTTTAAGAATTTTAGGTACGGCCAGGGCGTTGGTAAAACCAAACTCATGCTGCATCGCCGGTACTGCAGACTTCCGGTAATGCTCGGTCAATGAAATTTTGTAATCTCTAGTAGTAGACATAAAATTTTCCTTACATACTGGCTGAACACTTACGGCAAAGACGGATACGCTTATTATCAGCCCCTACCTCTACCCTTACCCGCGTCGGTTTGCCGCAATGAGGGCAGATTAAACTAACCTTGGCAATCGGCAAAGGGGCGGCATACTGCACCCGGCTGCCAGTGCGTCCGCGCTGGCGCGTACGCAAATGTTTCACCCGTACATTTACCCCTTCAACTACCAACATTCGCAAGCGTGGAAATAACTGAGTGACCTTGCCCTGCTTGCCCTTGTCCCGGCCAGACAGCACTACCACCGTATCATTCTTTTTTATCTTATTAATCATAAAATTTACCTGTTATAAAACTTCCGGTGCTAAAGAAATTATCTTCTGAAACCCTTTGGTACGTAACTCTCGAGCCACTGGACCAAAAATACGAGTACCGCGCGGTTCTTTTGATTTTTTATCAATAATCACCACGGCATTGTCATCAAAACGAATATAAGATCCATCAGGGCGGCGCTGCTCCTTGCGAGCTCGTACTAAAACAGCATGGGCCACTTCACTCTTTTTTACCGTACCATAAGGCTCAGCTGATTTAACCACCACCGTAATGATATCGCCCAGGCGGCCATAGCGCTTTTTATATCCCCCGAGTACCCTAATACACTGGACTTGTTTAGCGCCAGTATTATCAGCTACCAATAGCATTGATCTAAGTTGGACCATAAATTAAGCAGATATTTTAGAAATAATTCGCCACTTTTTAGTCTTGGATAAAGGTCGGCATTCCTCAATTACCACTTTGTCGCCTAACTGATAAGCATTCTTGTCATCGTGGCAGGCAAAACGGCGGCTCAGACGAAAGCGTTTACCATATTTGGCATGGGCAACAACGCGTCTCACTTCCACCACCCGGGTCTTGTCGGCTTTAGCTGACACCACCACTCCTCTTAAACTGCGATGAAAAATTTTAGATTTTTTAGCGGTCATAAAATTTAATTAACTTAACTTCGTTTTAAGTTCGCTCATATGAGTGTTAACTCTGGCTACCACCAAACGCAACTTGCGAATAGCACGAACATTTTTCAAATCCTGAGCGCCGGCTTTAGTTTTTAACTGCCGCAATTCTTCCCGAGTATCCTTGAGGATACGATCTAGCTCGGGCTTTTCCTTGGTACGAATTTCGGTCATTTTAATCTTCATATAATTTACATTTATTCTGCTGTCTTGCTAACAATAGCGGTCTTAACTGGCAATTTATAAGCCGCCAACTTCAAGGCCACGCGCGCTTGTTCAGCATTAACACCGTCAATCTCAAACATTATCGTACCCGGCCTAATTGGCGCCACATAATGATCCACCGCTCCCTTGCCGCCGCCCATACGAATTTCATTGCCTTTAACTGTTACTGATTTATCTGGGAAGATGCGAATCCAAAGCTTACCTTTGCGCTGCAAATTACCAGTAATCGCCCGCCGAGCGGATTCAATCTGCCGAGAGGTAACCCAGCCAGCTTGCAGGGCACGCAAACCATAATCGCCAAAATCCAAGTTAATCTTGCGACTAGCTGACCCTTTGATTTGATCGCCGCGGTGGCTTTTGCGATATTTGACTTTCCTAGGTATCAACATAATTATCTCTTTCTAGATTTAGCTGGTTGATTATTACCCATGATATTAGGTTCTGCCGGCGCCAGAACCTCACCTTTATTAATCCAAACTTTCACACCAATAACGCCATAAGTAGTCTGGGCAGCTGACCGAGAATAATCCACATCAGCTCGCAAGGTATGCAAAGGTACTTTACCGACAATCAATTTTTCTGTACGGGCGATTTCAGCACCATTCAAACGGCCGCCAACTTCCACCTTCACACCCAAAGCCCCAGCTTTCATTGATTGATCAATCGCCTGCTTCATCACTCGCCGAAAAGGCATGCGCTTTTCCAGCTCCATCACCATATTTTCCGCCACGATCTCAGCTGATAAGGTCGGGCTAGTCACTTCTTGAATATTTAATTGCAAAGAATCAGTTGATTTAAGAAACTTTTGCTTAATTTCTTTCTTAAGCTCCTCCACTTGAGCCCCGCCGCGACCAATCACCACCCCAGGTTTGGCGGTGAGAATATTTACGGTCAGGCTGGACGGACCGCGTTCAATTTCAATACCCGCCACCGAGGCCCCTTTTAATTTTTTCTTGAGCCAACGTCGTAATTTAACATCAACAGCCAACTGTTCACGATAACCCCGGGCGGAAAACCAACGTGATTTCCAGGTATAGATTATGCCGATGCGGAAGATTCTAGGATGTACTTTCTGTCCCATATATTTTACTTCTTAGTAGCAACCTTAGTTTTTGACTTAGGATTAATATCACTTAACTCCAGTTTAAGATGGGCCATGGGTCGCCTAATTGGATGAGCTGAACCGCGGGCCGCCGGACGCCAGCGCTTTAAAACCGGCCCTTGACCAACTTCAATTTTAGAAACCCACAAAACACCCTCACCGAATTTATGATTGTTCTTAGCATTAGCTTCAGCTGAACGCAAGAGTTTAACCACTGGCTGAGCCAAAGCCAGCAAACTTGCGTCCAGTTGCTGCAGGGCTTCGGCTAATTTCTTACCGCGCACCAAATCAGCCACCAATTTTAACTTACGGGGCGAAGCGCGGAGATTCATAATTTTAGCCTTAAATTCCATATTACTATTATTTCTTAGCCGGTGCGGTCGCGGGTGCAACTGCTGGTGCTGCCGCTGCCGCAGCGGCGGCCGCAGCCGCTTGCTCCCGGGCCATCTTACCGCCGTGACCTGTAAACTTTCGGGTGGGAGCAAACTCTCCTAAACGATGCCCGACCATATCTTCAATAATAAAAATCGGTAAATGTTTTCTGCCATTATGAACAGCAATAGTAAAGCCAACCATTTCCGGTGTGATCACCGAATCACGCGACCAAGTTTTAATCACGGTCTTATCTCCTGGCTTGAGGGCAGCCAGTTTTTTCAACAGTTTAGCATCAACAAATGGTCCTTTTTTTAAACTTCGTGACATATAATTTTAGGTTCGCTTTGGTCGGCGAGAAATAATAAAACGATTAGAGGCTTTGTTAGCTGACCTGGTGGGTACACCCAAGGCTGGTTTGCCCCAAGGTGTTTTGGGGTGCTTTAAACCAATTGGGTTGTGCCCCTCGCCGCCACCATGAGGGTGATCAACTGGATTCATCGCCTTACCTCTTACCGTAGGCTTAAAACCAAGATGGCGCCGACGACCAGCCTTGCCTAAACGGACGTTGATGTGATCAACATTGCTCACCTGACCAATGGTCGCTAAACAATCTTCCGCTACACTGCGAATTTCACCGGATGGTAATTTAAGCCGAGCCAAGCCCCCTTCAAAGGACATCAAGATTGCCCAAGCGCCAGCTGAACGTACCATCACACCACCTTGGCCTGGAGATAATTCAATATCATGCACTTGCAAACCTGGCGGCACAAACTTTAGGGGCAAACGATTGCCGACTTTAATTTCAATCTGCTTCTGCGATGACATTATTTTTTCTCCTACCTTTAAACCTTCTGGTGCCACCATATATCTCTTGTCACCATCACTGTAATGCAACAAGGCTAAATTAGCAGTGCGCGAAGGATCATATTCCAAAGCGACCACTGTGGCTACTATGTCATATTTATTTCGTTTAAAATCAACCGATCGGAGTAGTCGCTTAGCGCCACCGCCACGATGCCGAACGGTAATTTTACCCATGTTATTGCGGCCGCCGCTTGACTTAGCGCCGCGGACCAATCTTTTTTCCGGCTCTTTTTTAGTAATGTCACGCTGTAGCACGCCGGCATGGCGCCTGCCTGGAGTTGTTGGTTGATACAAAGTAAATGGCATAAAAAAAAATTAATTCCAGTTTACAAAGTCTTGCTCAAATCAATTGATTCGCCCCGGGCTAAACGCACCACTAAATGTCGCCGGGCCTTACGTTGGCCAACCTGCCGCCCGCGCCTGACAATTTTTCCAGGCAAACCTATACTGTTCACCCCCAATACCCTGACTCCCCAGGCAGATTCAACTGCTTTCTTAATCTCAACTTTGCTGATATTGCCAACGATATTAAAGGTATACTGGCCCTGTTGCTGCAAACGACTAGCTTTTTCTGAAACCACTGGCACAGCCACCACTCCAGACTTTAATTTAAAAGCAATAGCTTTGGGCTTGCCTACTGGCGCGTTACGATCTGATTTCTTTTTAGCAAATAACGCCATAGATTTAGGAAACCATCTTGATTAATTCAGCCGCGCCCGCCTCTGACACTAACCAGCGAGGCCAACGCATACCGTCATAAGCGTTTAGTTCTTTTACCGCCATCACTTCCACATTCGGTAAATTATTCAACGCTCGCCTTAATGACTTTTCTTTGTCGGTCAGCAAAACCAAAGTCCGGCGCCCAGAAATTTTTAAAGCTTTAAACATTAAAGCAAACTCTTTGGTCTTAGCTGATTCGGGCCACTCTGCTACCACCATGGTTTTACCAGAATTAACATAATCCGCAATTACCATTTTTTTAGCTTGGTTTTTTAGTTGTGTTGGTAGTCTTTGCTCATAATTCCTTGTATTGCGCGGACCAAACACCACGCCACCACCCACCCACAGAGGTGAACGAATGGAGCCGTGTCTGGCTCGCCCAGTGCCTTTTTGTCGCCATGGCTTTTTGCCGCCACCAGAGACTTCGGCTCTGGTTTTAGTGTGAGCGGTGCCGGCGCGACGATTTGCCGCATAACCAACCACCACCTGATGTACTAGCTCAGGCTTAATATTTTGCGCCAATAAAGATGCGGGTACAACAAAATCTTTCACTTCTTCGCCCTTGGTATTTAGTACTTTAATTTGACTGGTCTTAGACATAAAAATTAGTCAGCAACACTCTTAATTAACAACAAACCGTGGCGTGCCCCAGGTACTGCCCCCTTAACTACTAACTCATTGGTTTCAGGCCTAATCTCAACCACGCGCAAATTACTAATAGTCACCTGGGCATCACCCATCCGGCCAGCCATTCTCATTCCTTTACGAACATGCTGCACCCCGCCGGCACCAATACTCCCAGGCATTCTGGCCTGATCTTTATGACCGTGCGATGACGGATGCCCGTGAAAACCGTGCCTTTTAACCACCCCTTGAAAACCCTTGCCCTTAGACCAACCAGTAACATTAATAACATCGCCTGGAGCAAATTGCGTTACATCTAAAACCTGGCCCACACTGAACTCACCTTTCTCTATCCTAAATTCTTTCAAGTGCCTTAAATTCTTGCCCACTGGTTTAAGGTGCCCGGCGCGAGCTTTGGTGGCTGGACGTTTATTCTCATCAAATCCAACTTGAATAGCCTGATAGCCATCCTTGGCCTTATCTTTTACTTGGGTAACCAAACACGGCCCAGCCTGCAACACAGTCACAGGTACAACTGTGCCATCCTCCTGGAAGGTACGTGACATTGCTATTTTTTTGGCGAGAATGACTTTGGCCATAGTACGTGACATTGCTATTTTTTTGGCGAGAATGACTTTGGCCATACCCGATACATTAACTTTGCTCGGACTGTTTAAACAGCGAGCTTAATAATATTAGAGTCTGAAATAAAGATTTTAGTACTAGCATAGTGTTAAATATTAGTTCAGTCCGGACGAACTGTAGCAAAGTTGTTGTACCGGGCATAAATTACTATTTAAAAACCGTTAACCTACGAAAACTGCGCACAAACTTCCGGCCAACGGTTTTTGAAAACATACAATTTAATGAGGTAGGTAATAATAGTTAGATTAATCTCCGGCTGCCCCTAGCTAGAGCGGTCGCAGGTTTCCGGCCCTTAAGAGGCGGACCTTACGCGATACCCTAGTTGG
>Ga0075877_131_pt1 | contig 18529 bp, 16 predicted proteins | sample RifGroA1_FD_68300 | JGI IMG/M metagenome (GOLD analysis project Ga0075877, IMG submission 68300) | Parcubacteria bacterium GW2011_GWA1_43_27
CCTAGCCCTTAGTAACTTAAACCTAAGCACTTAAAAAAATAAACCTGTGTTCAAAAATGGACACAGGTTTTAATTTTTTGTACGCTAAAGTTGGTATTAGGCAAATGTGCAGGAGATCACGGTTTCCTGTCGCCGAACCCGGACGACTTCAAACTTAGAGTGTCGTAGATTAAGATTTACGACAGCATAGTTGAAGCGCTCCAACAAATGAAGCTACTTGGTATGGAGTGTTAGGGCATTATAAGATGCCAAATACGATACAACCCTAAGAGTAGTCAAAGGGTGGTGGCTAAGATGGCGTTCCATATATAACTGATTCCGATGGTAATCCGAATGTGTTCAAAGTTAAGCACAATGACAATGGTAAGCGTTGGCTCAATGGTAACTATGCCAATCCTGGTAATCACTGGAATCTTGAGAACGAGCTTGTGTTTGTTCTCGCAACTCGCTTCATTTCTCATCCGGCCTTGTGGTCGGGTGAGTTTTTGTAAGCTGACCTTGCCAGCCGCCCAACATCTTGCCGATTTCATCTAAAGGTGCAGATAGTGCGGCGTATTGTTTAGTGGGCAAGGCTTTAGTTTCCCACAACACCATAAGTAGTATTTTGGCCGTATCCAGTTTACGAATAGCCAGACTAACATAAGGTCGTTTTTCTTCCTTAGGTAAGAAACTAGCAGTAGTTACCGATTCAATGGTTTCAATAAACAAGGTATCTATCCGTTGGCCAAGTGAATAACGAGTGGTTTTAGGTAAAGTTTGGTAATAGCTAAACCACGAGAGGTAGGCGGATTTGAGCTTTTGAAGAAGGGGCAACAGCCGAGGTTGAAAAATGGTCGGGGGGGGGGGCCTATCAGGATATCATTTCCGTGGAAAATTTACTGGCAGCCTGGCAAGAATTTGTACGCGGTAAAAAAAGCAAAGCAGATGTGCAGGAATTTGATTTGCGGCTGATGGACAATATTTTCTTGCTTAACAGCGACTTGAAATCCAAAATCTATAAGCACGGCGGTTACCAAGCATTCAATATTTCAGACCCCAAGCCTAGGCATATTCACAAAGCCAGCGTTCGGGACAGGTTACTTCACCACGCCTTGTATCGCAAATTGTATCCGTTCTTTGATAAGACCTTTGTCGCCGATTCTTTTTCCTGCCGTTTAGATAAAGGTACGCATAAGGCTTTGAACAGATTCCGTGAGTTTGCTTATCAAGCTTCACATAACCATACCAAAACATGCTGGGTGCTGAAGTGCGACATCAGGAAATTTTTTGCCAGTATTGACCATGAAGTGTTAAAAGGGATTTTAGCTGATTACATTCCCGATACAGATATCAGAGTATTGCTGTCTGAGGTGATTGATAGTTTTTCTACAACTGGCGGCAAAGGTTTACCTTTAGGCAATTTAACCTCGCAGTTGTTTTGCAATATTTGTATGAACGAGTTTGACCAATTTGTGAAGCACAGGCTTAAAGCTAAGAATTACATTCGTTATGCTGATGATTTTATCATTATGTCGTCAGACAAATCTTGGCTGATAAGCATATTGCCTGAGGTTCAAGGTTATTTGAGTGAGCGATTAAAACTGGCACTACACCCTAAGAAAATATTTATCAAAACCCTTGCTTCTGGGATTGATTGGTTAGGCTGGATTCATTTTCCCAATCACAGAGTATTAAGAACCGTTACTAAGAGAAGAATGCTCAAGAGATTGAAGGAATATCCGACCGAAGAATCAAAACAATCTTATTTAGGATTGTTAAAGCACGGGTGTACGCATCACCTTAGCCAAATTATTATAAACTCTTGCCAATAATTGTTACATCATCTATAATATTGTCACTAATTAATCATGCTGTTTTAGGGCTGTTCCTTGTCCGCCCCGGGCGGATTACTCAGCCAGAGAAACTAAAATTGCAGTAGCTCCGGCAAAATGTCGGGGGTAAAGGAGACTATTTTTTTATGCCAGAAATCCCATCATTAGTAGAAATGCTTAAGGCCGGAATGCATTTTGGCCACCAGACGTCAAAATGGCACCCAAAGATGAGGCAGTATATTTATTCGTCCCGGCAAGGTATTCATATTTTAGATTTAGAGAAAACCGCAGTTGAACTTACCCGTGCCCTAACCTTTATTAAGGAATTAGTGGCCGCCGGCGGGCTTATTCTTTTTACCAGTTTAAAAAAACAAGCTGATGAGGTGGTGAGGCAGGCGGCTGAGGACACTGGCATGCCTTATATTGTAGAGCGTTGGTTAGGCGGCGTATTTACTAATTGGGGTGTGATTAGCAAGCTTATTCAGCGTTTTGAAAAACTAGAAGCCGATAAAACGCGCGGTACTTGGAACCTATATACTAAGAAAGAGCAGATTGAACTGGAGAAAGATTTAGACCGTTTGCGCTTAACTGTTGGCGGCATTCGGACAATGACCAAATTACCCGAGGCAGTATTTATCGTGGGGGTAAGGGAAGGCAAGAACGCCATCCGTGAAGCCAATAAAGTTAAAGTGCCGGTAATTGGCATGGTAGATACTGATACTAATCCGAAAATGGTCCAGTATATTATTCCAGGTAATGATGATGCCTTAAAATCCATTAAACTAGTAGTAGATTTAGTGACCATAGCGATTAAAGAAGGACAGAGCAAGGCTGAAAGTGCTAAAATTAAGTAGCCACAATAAATTCAATTATGAGCAATGTAGGCGATATTCAAAAATTAAGAGAACAAACTGGCGCTGGCATGATGGCAGCTAAAAAAGCTTTGGAAGAGGCCAGTGGTGATTTTGATAAGGCAGTAGATTTGCTTAGACAGCGTGGAGTTAAAGTAGCTGCTTCCAAAGGTAGCAGGGCGACTGGTCAGGGTTTGGTTGAGGCATATATTCATATGGGTGGTAAGCTTGGGGTTTTGGTTGAACTGGCATGTGAGACTGACTTTGTTGCCCGTACTGATAAGTTTAAGGAACTGGCGCATGATTTGGCTATGCATGTGGCTGCTTCTAATCCGCTTTATTTGGAACCGTCTGAGATACCCATGGAAGTTATTGCCCACGAAAAGCAGATTTATACTGAGCAATTAGCCGCCGAAGGTAAGAAAGGTGAGATGGTGGAAAAAATAGTCGAAGGTAAGTTGGTCAAGTATTACCAGGAAGTATGCTTACTACAGCAACAATTTTTCAAGGATGATAAACAAACTGTGACTGATGTTATCACCGCTGCCATTGTTGCCATTGGTGAAAATATTAAAGTCAGGCGCTTTGCCCGCTTTGCTTTGGGTAGCTAGCAAATAAAATTATGAGTACATTGCGTTATCAGCGAGTACTCTTAAAACTTTCTGGTGAAGCCTTTGGCAGCACCGGCCAAGGGGTTAATCCTCGCCGGTTGGATATTATTGTTCGGGAATTGAAGCAGTTAAGAAAACTTGGCGTGGCGGTGGCAGTAGTAGTTGGTGCTGGCAACATTTGGCGTAAGCGCACGCATGGTCAAGGTCTGGAACCAGCTGTAGCGGATTATATTGGCTTACTAGCCACAGTAATGAACGGTTTAGCTTTGCGCCAAGCTCTTATTAAGGCACGATTACCGGTGCGTTTGCAATCAGCCGTGGTGTTTGATTTGCCGGGAATTGGTGCTATAGATGCCGTGGCCGCCCGAGGAAGTTTAAGAAGGGGAGAGATAGTTATTTTTGCTGGTGGCACTGGTAAGCCCTTTTTCACTACCGATACTGCCGCCGCTCAGCGGGCAGTGCAGGTAGGTGCTGAAATAATTATAAAAACCAGCCAAGTAAGCGGTGTTTATGAGGCTGACCCCAGACAGCATCAGACCGCTAAAAAGTTTGATAATATTACTTTATCTCAAGCTATCAGGAAGAATTTGAAAGTTATGGACAAAGAAGCATTTAAAATTTGCTTGAAGAATAAAATCCCGATTTTAGTTTGCCAATGGCAAAAAGGTGTAGCGGTAAGGGCGGTTTTAGGCAAGAAGGTTGGCACGCTAGTTAAACCATAGTATTTTTAGAGATAAACATTAATTAACTTGACACTTCTTTTATAAAGGAGTATTTTTTATTGTTCATGTTTTTTCTATAAGTCAGCTGAGAAAGGAGGTAAATAAAGTTGACACGAACAAAATGTGAATGCGCGCCAGACGCAATCCTGGCAATAAACAATGTTCCTTCCAATAATAATTAATAGGAGGAAAAAGTGAAACAGATCAGTTTTATTTTCGTAATTTTGCTGTTAGCATCATGTATGATGTTTTCAGCAAACAGTCCACCTCAGCTGTCAAATAATACAGCAGACAATCAGATTACAGCTATAGTTGATCAGAATCTTCAATCGGAGTTTCTTGCAGGAGAAATAATGGTTGTGCCAGCCATGTTGTGGTTCCAGGGTAGCCAAAGTGAACTACAAGCTACGGCCGCTACAGCCAGAAATTGGCTGAATTCAGATCAGATTTTTATGTCGAACAACTATTACAATACCGGTAACACAACAAGAGCCGAAAATCTATTAAAAGAAAAGAAAACGGAGGTGGGGACCAGTTCCCCGCAAATTGTCCGTTTATGGACAAAGGTAATGGTTTAAAGGATCAGTGATAATGGGCGAACCTTAAGGTTCGCCCTATTTTTTATTTTCTGTGGATAATTTTGATGAGATTTGGCTAAGGCTAGCAAAATAATAATTCAGCCGTTTCCACAACTTATCCAATGATAAAACCATTGACCTATATAAGTTTAAAACTTATCATAAACATTACCGTTAAAAATCTACCCTTCCTTGTGAACATACCGTGAGGTTTAATCCTCACAAGTTGGTGGTTAAGATCACCAAAAAGCTGAGGTTGCAATTAAGTGACCAACAAGCCGGGTTCGCAGGGACTCAAACATTAAAACACCAGACGGTACCCCAATAGTCATTAGACTTACAAAACGCGCGCAATGCATGTTTTGCGAAATAAAGACTAATAAGGGTGTGATCCCTAAAAAGATTTTTCTTCGTCAGGAAGAAAATTGTCCTTAGGGACGTTAGAGAGGGGCCTGACCATAAATCAGGAAATTCGTTTGATAGCAGAGAAGTCGCCCCCTACTTCAGGGCAAATAAAAAACTGGTAACCCAGTAACATTTCTCCGAGTTTGGGGAAAAGACAACTCTGCGTCAGGCGGATACAAAATTAAAGGTCTCAGCAAATGCTGCAGACCTTTTTTACTTGACATAATTTCAAGCAAGGTTTAGGATGCTTTTTGCCATCATTAGTTGATGGTTTAAAAAATCACTCACCATTTAAGGAGGTACCATGTCTTCCTTGATCAGGGCTCCATTAATTGGACGCGTCTGGCCGCAGGCTGGTGAGAAGGTGAAAGATCAACCTGGTAACATCATGAAGCTCGCGTTAGCTAACCGTGCCAGCTGGTAATGATGGTATTGTCTACAAAGTCGATTTTTCGCCGAGTAAGTCGGGAGTATGTTTATAATAAAAATTAGCCCCTTCATTTGAAGAGGCCTCCCGAAAGTAAGAAGCCTGCATAAGGCGCAATATGGTCACCCAATCATTTCTGGGTGACCATTTTTTTATCTGCCAAAAGGTAGTATACTTATTAAGTATATTAACTAATTAAAATTTATGCCTAAGAAACAAATTACCACTAAATCAAGCCAAATATCAAAGTTGTGGCGATTAATGATCTGGTGGCCCCCAATATCCTGGCACATCTATTGCAGTATGATACGGTGTACGGGCAATATGGCCGTAAAGTATCAGCTGATAGTAAGCACCTGATAGTTGATGGGCAAAAATTTCCAGTATTAGCGGAACGTGAGCCAGTTAAGTTGCCTTGGAAAAAAATGGAAGTTGATGTGGTATTGGAATGCACCGGCCGATTTACAAAAAAGCCTGAAGCCGCTCTGCACTTGAAAGCTGGCGCTAAAAAAGTTATTTTATCAGCTCCAGCTAAAGGCGGGGGAGTACCTACCTATATTTTGGGAGTGAACTTAGGAGATAAGCAAAAAATTAACGACAGTGTAGTTTCTAATGCATCTTGCACCACCAATTGTATTTCGCCAATCGCCCAAGTAATAGTGTCGGCCTTTGGTGTGGCCAAAGCCATGATGACCACAATACATAGCTACACCGCTGATCAGAATTTAGTGGACGGTCCACATAAAGATTTACGACGGGCGCGGGCGGCGGCACAGAATATTGTGCCGACAACCACCGGCGCCGCTATTGCCACTACCGAAACCATTCCTGAACTTAAAGGAATTTTTGATGGTTTAGCAGTGCGCGTGCCCACGGTTTGTGTTTCCTTGTCAGATTTCACTTTTGTTCTGAAGCGAAAAAAAGTTACCAAAGCGCAAGTGAATGCCGCCTTGCGACTAGCGTCTAATTCTAAAAGGTACAAAGGTATTTTGCAGGTAACTAATAAGCCGCTGGTCTCCTCTGATTTTATTGCTAATCCGGCCTCAGCTATTGCAGATTTGTCACTCACACAAGTGGTAGGCGGTAATATGGTTAAGGTTGTTGCTTGGTATGATAATGAGTGGGGTTATGCTAATCGCTTGGTGGAAATGGCCGTTAACCTAAATTAAATAGCCTTCTTAGCTCTTAAAAAAACACAAGTTACCTCAAACTCGTGTTTTTGCTTGTAATATCTTATAATTATAGGGTATGCAGTTAAAATCAATTTTCCAAGCTAAGAATCTAAGCGGGAAAACAGTTTTAGTCAGGATAGACACTAACGTACCCTTAAAAGGTAAACACGTGTTAGATGATTCCCGATTAAAACAGGCAGTGCCGACTATCAGATTTTTACAGCGCCACGGCGCTTACATTATTTTAATTGGCCATTTAGGCCGGCCGGCCGGCAAAGTTGTGCCTAGTTTGTCTTTGAAGCCAGTGGGGTATACCTTAGGTAAGATTTTACGTCAGCCCGTTAAAGTTTTAACCCTATCATCCAAACCAGAAGTAATTAAAAATGAATCCAAAAAAGGCCTGGTGCTGCTGGAAAATATTCGTTTTGATAAAGGGGAGGATAATAATAGCCAATTGTTAGCCCGGTCACTAGCCCGTTTGGGGCAGATTTATGTTAATGAGGCTTTTTCATTTTCACACCGGGCGACCGCCTCTATGGTTTCATTGCCTAAAAAATTGCCGTCTTATGCTGGTCTTGCCTTGATTAATGAAATAAATTCTTTGGAAAATATCAGTCATAAAGGCAAAAAGCCGGTAGTAGCTGTTATAGGTGGCGCTAAAATCAGTGATAAGCTGCCAGTAATTGAAAAATTATTGCCGCGCTTGTCTGCTGTTTTGGTAGGTGGTGGGGTAGCTAATACCTTATTACGAGCTAAAGGATTAAAGATTGGCAAATCATTAATTGATAATAAAGAAATTAAAGATGGTAAAAAATTGATTAAGCGTGCTGGTAAAAAACTTATTTTGCCGGTTGATGTTGTGGTTGATAATGTCAGCACTAAGCGGCTTGAGGCCAGATTGAAAATGGTTAATAAATTAATGACCAGTGATAAGATTGTTGATTTAGGAACTGAAACTTGCCGCGTGTACGCCAAATATATTAAAAAAGCTAAAACTATATTTTGGGGCGGACCACTTGGCTTAGTGGAAGAGTCAAAATGGCGTCATGCCACCCTGGCTTTAGGTCGGTTAGCTTCAGCCCGAGCCCGTCGCCAGGTTTTTGTGGTGGTGGGCGGGGGTGATACGGTTGGATTTTTTCATCAGCATAATTTAGTGGTAGATTTCTTTTCCGCTGGCGGCAGTGCCATGCTAAATTTTTTAGCCGGGGAGGAAATGCCGGGGTTAACTAGCATAGGTTATCGTCGGCCTAAGTAATATTTTTTATGAAACGAGACATTATTAGTGATTTGCAAGCGCGTGAAATCCTTGATTCCAGGGGTGACCCGACAGTGGAAGTTACAGTGTTAACTGAAGGTGGTATCACTGGCATGGCTTCAGTGCCATCAGGTGCATCTACTGGTATTCATGAGGCTTATGAGTTGAGGGATGGTGATAAAAATCGATATGACGGCAAAGGAGTGTTGCAAGCCATTGGCCATGTTAATAAGGAAATTAAGCAGGTCATAAGGGGGGTTTCCGTAACTGAGCAGCAGCGCGTTGACACTATAATGATTGATCTTGATGGCACAACCAATAAGAAGAATTTAGGCGCCAATGCTATTCTGGGCGTGTCGTTAGCTGTTGCCCGGGCGGGCGCGGCCGCGACTGGTCTGCCACTATATCGTTATCTTCAGCAGGTTTTTGACTTAGAGCAAAAGATATATTCTTTACCTGTGCCGATGATGAATATCTTTAATGGCGGGGTTCATGCTGATAATAATTTGGCAGTGCAGGAATTTATGGTGGTGCCGGAGTTTAAGCGCGGGCAGGCGGCTGATATCAACGAAAGCATTAGAGTGGGAGCTGAGGTTTTTCATTCTTTGGGGCGAGTGCTTAAAAGCCATAAACTAGATACTGATGTTGGCAATGAAGGTGGCTATGCACCTGAGGTTGATTCTAGTCAGACAGCAATTGATTTGATTTTGGAAGCAATTGACCGGGCTGGGTATCAGGCGGGCGGGCAGGTTAATTTGGCACTTGATGTGGCGGCTTCTGAATTTTTCCGACAAGGAAAATATCATTTTGAGGGTAAGGTTCTAAAATCAGGAGAAATGATTGATCTGTATGAGGAGTGGCAAAAGAAATATCAGCTAGTTTCGCTGGAGGATGGATTAGCTCAAGATGATTGGCAAGGTTGGACAGAAATGACGCGTCGGTTAGATGATAAATTATTATTGGTAGGAGATGATTTGTTTGTTACCAGCATTCAAAGACTGCAGCTGGGTTTGGAGTTTAAGGCCGCCAATACTATTTTGATAAAACCAAATCAGGTAGGCACCTTGACCGAAACTATCGCAACCGTGAGTGAGGCTCAACAAAAGAATTTAAAAATAATCGTGTCGCATCGTTCGGGTGAGACCATGGACAGCTTTATTGCCGATTTAGCTGTAGCGGTGGGGGCGCAGTATATTAAGAGTGGGCCGACCTCAAGAGGTGAGCGGGTGGCTAAGTATAATCGATTGATGGAAATAGCGACTGAACTCAAATCTTTAAAAAAATAGTAAGAATAATCAGATTTTATGCTATACTTTCCTAAGTAGGAGGTTTAGCTTTTTTGTTTTTTTGTAAGCGTTTATGCCTAAAAAGTTAGTTGGTCAAAAAGTATTACCAGTTGTTCTGGCCATCTTGGATGGTTGGGGCGTGGCCCCACGAGGCAGTCAAGCAGATGATGCCACAGTTATAGCCCGCACCCCGTTTTTAAATGAACTTAGTCAGCACTATCCTCGCGCGTTGCTTAAAGCTTCAGGCCAAGCAGTGGGTTTGCCAGCGGGGCAAGACGGAAATTCCGAGGCCGGACATCTTAATTTAGGAGCCGGCAGGATAGTGGATCAGGATGCGGCGCTGATTTCAAAAAGCATTCGTGATGGTACTTTTTTAAAAAATCAAGCTTTCCGTACAGCCATTGAGCAGGTTAAATCCAGGCATTCTGCTTTGCATCTGATGGGTTTATTATCCAATTACAATAGTGGCCATTCTTCGCCTGATCATTTTATTGCTTTGCTTAAATTAATACAATCGCACCATCTCAAGCACGTTTATTTACATTTTTTTACCGATGGCCGTGATTCAGCTAGATATGACGCTATTAAATTTATCGGCGAGGTTAAAAAGAGATTAAAAAATGGAGAGACCATTGCCACTTTAAGCGGTCGATATTATGCCATGGATCGTAAGAAAGATTGGCGACGCACAGGCTTAATTTATGATTTATTGACTCGTGGCCGTGGCCGCAAAGAAGTATCAGCTGAAGTCGCTATCCGTCATGCTTACAATCGTGGTGAAAGCGATGAATATATTAGTCCAACTGTTATGACCGATGCTCGTGGTAAGCCCAGGGGTTTAATACGTGATAATGACGCCATAATTTTCTTTAATCTGAGATCAGACCGGGCGCGGCAATTAGCCAAGCCGTTTGTTCAGACTAAATTTGAAAAATTAAACAAAGGAGCTTTTAAGCGTTGGAAGGTTTTAAAAAATTTATGCTTCGTAGCCTTGACTGATTTTGGCCCTGATCTTGATCATATTTTAACCGCCTACCCGAGCCGCGATATAAAGAACAGTTTACCTATGGTTTTAGGCACAGCTGGGCTAAAACAACTTTATATTGCTGAAAGTGAGAAATATGCCCATATAACTTTCTTCTTCAACGGCGGTTATGATCATCCAGTGGCGGGAGAGGATCGGGTGACTATTCCGTCGCCAGATGTTGTTTCTTATGATGCTACTCCGGAAATGTCTGCCGCTAAGATTACCACCTATGTGCTCCGCTCATTAAAACAAAGAAAGTATGATTTTATTGCTATAAATTTGGCTAATGCTGATATGGTTGGACATACGGGTAATTTGCGCGCTGGAGTTTTGGCTATGGAAGCGGTCGATAAGTCTTTAGTTCAAATTGGCCGGGAAATTAAAAAACAAAAAGGTAGCATGTTAGTAACAGGCGATCATGGTAATGTGGAGGAGTTTATTAACCGGGAGACTGGTGAAGTTGACACTGAGCATTCAACAAATCCTGTGCCATTATTGCTTTATAATAAAAATTGGCGCGGTAAAACCTTTAGTCGGCGTCGGGGTGTGTTGGGTGATGTCGCCCCAACTATTCTCCGTCTTATTGGCTTGACTAAACCAAAGGAGATGACCAGGCATAGTTTACTTTGAGAAGATGTTTAATCAACGTCCTAAGCCCGTAGTTTTAGTGGTGTTAGATGGTTGGGGAGTAGATATTCCTTCCCGATCAAATGCTATATCACAGGCACAAACACCAGTTTGGCAACGCCTAATCACGACCTACCCAACCTTTACTTTACAGGCCGCGGGCGAAGCCGTGGGTTTGCCTTGGGGAGAAGTGGGTAATAGCGAAGTCGGGCACCTAGCTTTAGGGGCGGGTAAAATCCTATATCATGATTTACCGCGTATCACCCGGGCAATAGTTGATAAATCTTTTTTCCAAAACAGGGCATTATTGACCGCAATCCAGTTAGCTCAAGAGAAGAATAGCCAACTTCATTTAATTGGCCTGGTAAGCCCTGGTGGGGTGCATAGTTCAATTGATCATCTTTATGCTTTATTGGAAATGGCCAAACAACAAGGCATGGCCAATGTTTTTGTTCATGCTTTTCTTGATGGTCGAGATACGCCGTTTGATTCAGCTAAGACTTATTTGGAGGAGTTAGCTAACAAAATGAAAAAGATAGGCGTTGGCAAAATAGCCAGCATAATGGGCAGGTATTACGCGATGGATCGGGATAATCATTGGGATAGAGTTCAGGCAGCTTATGATTGTTTAGTTGAAGGCAAAGGCAAGCCAGCCACTTCAGCCTCGCGCGGCTTAGCCGCTTCTTATGCGGCCAAAGTATTTGATGAACAAGTTGTGCCAACAGTGATTATGGAAGGGGACAAGCCAGTAACTACAGTTGGTAATAATGATTCGGTTATATTTTTTAATTTTAGAGCCGATCGGGCGCGGCAACTAACCCATGCTTTTGTTCTGCCTGGTTTTTCCAAATTTCCCCGCCGGACTTTAGAACGATTGCACTTTGTTACCATGACAGAGTATGAAAATAATATTCCAGTAGAGGTAGCCTTTCCAGCAGAAACTATAGAATATCCGTTAGCGCGGATTATCTCCGAAGCCGGCCTTAAACAATTACATTTAGCTGAAACCGAGAAGTATGCCCACGTCACTTATTTTTTTAATGGTGGACGAGAACAGGCTTATGAGGGTGAAGACCATGTTTTAATACCATCACCGGTGGTACCATCATATGATCAAAAGCCAGAAATGTCAGCTAGGGCCGTAACTGACAGATTTTTACAAGAGATACGCACCGGCAAGTATGATTTTTGTGTAATAAATTTTGCCAATGCTGATATGGTTGGGCATACTGGAAATTTATCTGCTACCGTACGGGCAATTAATGTGTTAGACGAGTGTATAGGTGAGGTGGTGGCCGGAACCTTAGAGTACGGTGGTTTAGTGATTATAACGGCCGATCATGGCAATGCGGAAAATTTGGTAAATTTACAGACTGGTTCTATTAATAAAGAGCACTCAAATAATCCAGTGCCTTGCATAATAGTGGCGCGTGAATTGGAAAATAAGGCTGGCAGTGGTCAGTTGGTAACCGACGATCTCTCCAAATTAACTCCAGCCGGTGTTTTGGCCGACGTCGCGCCCACGATGCTAAAAATTATGGGACTAAATAAATCGGCTGACATGTCAGGACAAAGTTTATTGTAAAAATAAAAAATCAAAATAAGACAGTGGCCAATTGATACGATATAAGTAATTAATTTTATTTTTTATATGCCCAGCATGACAACATCGCTTGGGCTCGTCACACTCACTTTAATACAAAACTTATGATTAGTTCATTCATCCTTATTCTTAACTAAACCTCGTTATGCCAGAAGTTGAAACTATTAGACGTGACTTAGCTAGAGTTTTAATTGGGCAAAAGGTTGTTGATTTTAAAGCTGACAAGCCAAGATTGTTGCGGAGTCCGCTAAAGCTTTATAAAACTAAACTAGTTGGCGCAACTATATTGTCAGTTAAACGCCGGGCTAAGTTGCTATTGTTTGAATTATCGTCTGATTATGTTTTAATCATACATTTAAAAATGACCGGCCAATTAGTTTGGCGGTCTCAAGTTGGCAAGGTACGGAGCGGCGGCCATCCTATACAGGGCGTGGATCAAGTGCCGAATAAATTTACTTATATTACTTTAAAACTATCTAGTGGTGGAAAGTTGTATTTTAATGATGTACGACAATTTGGCTATTGGCAGCTTATTCCCAAAAGGGATTTATTACGGCAGTTGCAACATTATGGCCCCGAGCCATTAGCCAGAAATTTTAGCCTTAATGAATTTTCCCGTCGATTGGGACGGCATGCTAATACCACTATTAAATCAGCTTTACTAAATCAAACAGTGGTGGCAGGTTTGGGTAATATTTATGTGGATGAGACTTTGTTTGCTGCTAGAGTACGCCCCATCCGTAAGGTATCAAGCTTAAAAAATAAAGAGACAATGGCCATACACCAAGCTATTATAAAGATTTTAAAAAAGGCCGTGGCCGCCAGAGGTACATCATTCAATACTTATGTTGATGCTAAGGGACGGAGTGGGTCTTATTGGCGAGTACGGTATGTCTATGGCCGGCCCGGGCAGAAGTGCTTAAAATGTGGTCAGGTAATAAAAAGAACAATAATTGCTGGCCGCGGCACCCATTATTGTGCATCTTGCCAAAAATAGCGTTACAATGATCGGTAGTTATATATGAGTTTAGATGTTTATATTTATAATTCAGTTATAAGCCTAACAGCCGGTTCAGCTATTTGGCAGCTTTTATCAGTGCTGGCCGCCTCTGGTCTGATCTGGTTTTTGGTTATTTGGTATATATTTTCGGTTTTAGGTCGAAAGAAGACGGGTCCAGTTGAATTTTTTGCCCTAATACTTGGCGGTAGTATGGTTTATTTATTTAATATCGGGGTGTCTATTTGGTGGTGGCGGCCGCGACCATTTGTTTTGGTGGTGGGCTTATCTGGTAGCGTTATTGGTAGCTTTGGGGCGGGTAGCGGTTGGGGTTCATTATCCAGCTGATATCTTAGCTGGTATGGCCGTTGGTTTGGCTTTTGGTTACTTGACTATACAGACAGAAAAATTGTTTTCTCGTCAGCCAAAAATCTAAATTACTTTAGTTTTAAATAGGAGAATTATGATATCGTTTAATGACGATCTAGTTAAATATTTGCAAACTTCAGGAGCGCTAAAGACAGATAGAATAATAAAATCATTTAAGGCGGTAGATCGGTCTGATTTTGTACCAAATTCTTTGCAGTCAGTAGCTTTTGCTGATCAGGCCCTACCAATTGGTTGGGGGCAGACCATTTCACAGCCGGCTACTGTAGCTTTCATGCTGGAGTTGTTGCAGCCGAATTTAGGTGACAAGGTTCTAGAAATAGGATTTGGTTCAGGCTACGTGGCTGCTTTATTAAGTCAGATTGTAGGTAAAACTGGTTTAGTGGTAGCGGTTGAAAGAATAGCAGAACTAGGGCAGCAGGCTTACAAGAATTTAACCAAATATAACTTTCCGCAGTTAAGATTGGTCATAGCCAATGCCAGTAAAGGCATTAAGCAACCAACGGCCTACGATAAAATAATAATTTCAGCCGCTGCTTCTAAAATGCCAGCAGAAGTTATTAGTCAGTTAACCGAAGGGGGCAAAATGGTATTTCCATATGGCCAGGATCTGCAAGAGATTATTTTATTGGAAAAAGTAGATAATAAGATCATCAAGCAGAGTTATCCGGGATTTGTCTTTGTACCGTTAGTGGATTAAAAGTATGGTTTGGCTATTTGGCAATTCTCAGATAAAATAAGTTGATATGGGATACTTTTTAAAATCGCCTGTTACTTTTAAGGATTGGTTAAGACGCGGAATAATTATTGTATTGTCTTTAAGCTTGATAACTGGTTACGTTGGTTGGCAACTAGTCAGGCCAGCTAATAGGGGAGTAGGCAATAAGGCAATAACGATATTGCCGGGTTTAAGTGTTGAACAGATTTCACAACAACTTGAATCAAGCGGATTAATTAAGAGTTCTTTTTGGTTTAAAATATGGCTGAGGTTTGTTAATAAAGAGACAAAAATAGTTAGCGGTTATTATTCGCTACCAGGTAATGTAAATATTATAAATTTAACTTATTTATTAACTGGTGGGCAAAAGATGAATAATGAGGTTGAAATAAGGTTTGTTGAAGGTTGGACAATAAATCAAATGGCTGATTACTTAGAAACTAATAATATAATAAAATCAGAAGATTTTATTAAGGCAGTAGCTGAGGCTAACTCTAGTAAGGTAATTATTGAACAGATTAATAGTGAATTATTAAAGTCATGGCCAGGTGGTTCGTTGGAAGGTTATCTTTTTCCTGATACGTATCGTATATACCGTAATTCAAGCGCAAGTGATATTGCTGTAAAAATGTTACAAACTTTAGCTACTAAGTTTTCAAATGAATGGCAAGAGATACTAGAGAAGCGGGGATTGTCTATTCATCAGGCAATAACATTGGCAAGTATAGTTGAAAAAGAAGTAAGCAACCCCGATGATCAAAAAAAAGTAGCTGATATCTTTCTAAAGAGATTAAAAGCTAACATGGCACTACAGGCGGATTCAACTATTAACTTTATAACCGGCAAAAGAGATAGCGCGGTGCAGGCTGTGGATTTGAATATAGATTCGCCTTATAACACCTATAAGTATCGTGGTTTGCCCCCTGGGCCCATATCTAACCCTGGTTTATCCGCTATTCGGGCGGTGGTTTTTCCAATGGCTAATGATTATTGGTATTTTTTAACCACGCCTGATGCCAAGGTTATTTATTCTCGGACATACACAGAGCATAAGACAGCTAAGGCTAAGTACTTGCAGTAAAAAATAAATAATGGCCTATTAATTTATTTGGCTATATATTAGACCACATTTTAGCTCATATATTTTATCGTATAGGCATTTTTATTGGTAAATTGTGTCAAGTATTAAAAATTATAATTAAAACATAATTTATATTCATGTCAATTATAATTTAATTAATTAAATTAGATTTTAGTTTATCATCTGAATAAGGGATTATATGCCTGAATTCAACAGTTGGCTAATATATGTAATTATTCCCCAGGCTAACTATCCAACTAATAGATCTGTATTAGGGGTTAGTATGTTAAATATGATGTATTAGCTTGTGGTCAGGTAAACTGTGCACTAGATTAATTTGTAAAAATTGGCCTAATATATAAAGCTTAAGCATACTGGGCTATGTTTTATTAAATAGTCGTATTGCATTAGATAAGCTTTTAATTTAGAAGAGTAAAACTATATAAAAAGTAGTAAAAATTAAGTGGCAATAACGGCCACTTTTTTATATATACGATAGCGTATATGAGCTTGATTTTTTCTCTCAACCATGCTATAATTCCTATGTATACGGCTTAAATAAGCCAAAAAACAAAAATCTAAATAAATATAGTAAGAACTTTCCGGTTATGCCGGAGGAACAACCACAATTGAACAGGAGTGAGTTTTTGACTTTACAGCAGGCTGCGGTAGGTACACCCTACTCGGCAGACTATTTTAGATTGCGCGCTGGCCAAGGAAAGCTCCGGGCAGTTAAACTGGGCAAGGTTTGGTTTACTACCAGGGAATGGGTTAACCAGTATATCTTAAGCCATTCGGTGCACCGGGCTGCAGTGGTTGATCAGAAACAAGATATTAAGCCAGTACCGGATACTGCTCAGAATTTAGCAGTCACTGTGTCGGGCAAGCCTCTGGTTGATAAAAGTCAGTTTACAATTGAAAGCAAGGTTCACAGTTCTCGGGTTGCTCACATAAGCACATTGGCTGAGCTGTTTGATCAAGCGATTGATTCTATCATTGACCACACTAGGTTTATTTTAAACCAGGTGTGGTCTTTTAGATTGTTAAGTTGGCAAACAGTTTCAATTTGCGCACTCTTGGCCGCCTTGGTTGTAATTAGCCGCTCACCGTATTTGGCTAAGTCTTTTTCTGGCTTGGCAGGTCAGAGCATGCAGCAAACTAGAATTGCTTTAGAAAAAATAGATTCAGCTTTATCGCCTCTATCTGATTTTGTTTGGTTGAATCAAAAAAGCCTGGGTCAAAAAATTAGTTATACAGTTGAACCATATGGTCGGGTGAGCATGCCGATATTTTTTTCTTTTGGTCAGTCTTTTGCTGACATAACAGAACCTCTGGACGGCGCACCTTTTGTTTTTCAGTTAGAAGTTGGTAAGAGAATCTCACCCAGTGTTAAATCAGTAGTATCAGTTTTTAAAAAAGTAGCTTTCAGTGAACCAGTAGATGATTCTTATGGAGGCAGCAGAGTTAAAGGCATTAGCACTTCAGAAGCTGAAGAAAGTTTGTTTAGTTATGTTAGATTTTTGCGTTGGCTTGATGGCATTCGTAATACTGTAATCGCTTGGTTTAGTAGAGATACAAATGTTGCTATTAATGTTATTCCAGTTATTGACCAAAATAATCAGACTAGTGGCGCGACTAATGAGACTCAAACTGAAGTGTCACCGCCGTTATTGCGAGGTGATGAGCCAGCGGTTGAAGATAATATTCCTATTATTCCCGACTCCAATGAAGTTGTAAGTAATGATCAGCCCGAAGAAACAACTACAACACCGCCAACTCAAACTCAAGTGTCACCGCCGGCTGGGAGTGATTCATCTTCAACGCCAGCGCCCCAAGAAAATAAAACGACAGTTGTTGGCACATGGCCATCAACTGTGAGTAATTTTACGGTTAGCGGTAAGTTAACAGCTGGTACAATATCCAGCTCCAGCTTAAATTCTAGCTCAGGAACTTTTGGAACCATTACTGCGGATAAGTTCACGGTTAAAGGGCCAATGTCATTTCCAGGAGGGTTTACAGCTGGCACGGCGCCGCGTGACCTAACTTTCTCCGAGCCAACAGGATTACTTGATGTTTATAGTTTGCAAGTGCGTACTGGCGGGGCGGTTGTACAAGGACCGTTAACAGTACGCGGGGCACTCAATCTAGAAGGTGGCTTGGGTTTAACTAGAATGTCCGAGCTTCAGGTGAGTGGGCCAGCGGTGGTGGACACACTGGATGCAGGTAGAATTGAGGCCTCACGAGTTACTGCCGGAACCATTGAATCTACTGGGCACATTTTTGCTTCCAGCTTAGGTGTTACCGGATTTGCCGGTATAAACAATCTATCAGTGCAGAGATTGACTGTAGATAAGGCTCTTACAGTTAATGGACCAACAACATTTACAAGTTCAGTTACCTTGCCAGGCACAACTGTTGGCGGCGCATTGACACCATCGGTTGATAATACTTATGACTTAGGTTCCAGCGGTGCGCGATGGCAGAATGCGGTTCTTGGTCCAGGAGGTGTGCAATTGTCATCAACCGCCGGCACAACTGGCGCTGGTACGGATTATACTTTAGGTGAATTAAAATTCTCCGGTACCAATTTAGTTTTAGAAAGTTCAGTGCAAGGTGCTGGCACGGTTGGTGATATTATTTTAACGCCCTCAAGTGGCAATACGATTTTAAATGATGGCACTAATACTTTGCTTTCTGTGCTTGATCAGGGCACCTATGCCTTCTTAAGACTTTCTGATAAAGCTACTGGTGGTGATCCGGCGGCTTGTTCGCCCGGAGATATTTATTTCAATAGCACTGATGCCACAGTTAAAGCCTGTACTGCAGTTAACGCTTGGGAAACATTGGATGGTGGCGGAGGCGGTTCAAGTGTGTTGTCTGATATTACAGCTGCGATAGCTGATCACACGATTGCTAGTGGCAATAACGCTCAAACTTGGAATTGGGCTTTGACAACAGCTGCCAAAACAGC
>Ga0075877_111_pt1 | contig 16267 bp, 16 predicted proteins | sample RifGroA1_FD_68300 | JGI IMG/M metagenome (GOLD analysis project Ga0075877, IMG submission 68300) | Parcubacteria bacterium GW2011_GWA1_43_27
TTCCAAGGCTTAGCTTCTTCCAGCGGGCCCATGAACATTTCATACAAGCGGAAAGTATCAGCGCCGAACTTATCTACAATCTCATCAGGATTAACTACATTACCCCGAGATTTAGACATTTTTTGCCCATCTTCACCCAAAATCAAACCTTGATTCCTGAGTTTTAAGAAAGGCTCATTAAAACTAACATAACCTAAATCGCGTAAAACCTTAGAAAAAAAACGGGCATACAACAAATGCATCACCGCGTGTTCCGCCCCGCCGACATAAAAAGTTACCGGACACCAAGCCGCTACCTTTTTCTTGTCAAAAATTTCCTGTGTATTATGCGGATCGCAATAACGCAAGAAATACCAGGAAGAATCCACAAAAGTATCCATGGTATCGCTTTCGCGCCGAGCTGGTAATCTACACTTTGGACAAATTACTTTTTGAAAACTGGCTGAACGCACCAAGGGCGATTCGCCGGTTGGTCTAAAATCAACATCTTCTGGCAAAACAACGGGCAAATTTTTTTCTGCCACTGGCACTTCGCCGCATTGCTCACAATAAATAATAGGAATAGGCGCGCCCCAATAACGCTGCCTGGAAATCAGCCAGTCATGTAATTTATATTGGGCCTTAAGTTCAGCGCCTATTTTTTTAGAAATTTTTTTTACTGCTTCAGCCGATTCCAAACCAGTAAAACTATTTGAATTAATTAAAATGCCATACTGTGTGTAAATTTTTTCACCCGCTTTTATCTTTTCATAGTCTTCTATAGCGGACTCTAGGTCTTGGGGGGGTTTTTTAAGAGCATCATTAATTGAATCATAAATTCTTACAGGTCCAGCACTTAATGGGCTAACTACCTGTCTTATTTCCAAATTAAATTTCTTAGCAAACCCCCAATCCCTCTCATCGTGAGCTGGTACAGCCATAATCGCGCCCGTGCCATAAGAACCTAAAACATAATCAGCTACCCAAACTGGAATTTCTTCATTAGTTGCTGGGTTGATAGCTTTAATGCCGGCATCTACTCCGGTTTTTTCACGCGCTGCCCTCTCTAACCGTTCCAACTCTCTACCATTAAGAGCTTCACTCACATATTTTTTCACCTGATCACTTGCTTGCCAGCCCACTTCAATCCAACGACGAGCAAGCTCTGGTGAAATCACCATAAAAGTTGCACCAAAGATTGTATCCAGGCGGGTGGTAAAAATATCTACAAAGTGCTTTTTATCTTCTTGCCCAGGTATCCCAGTTAAATAAAACCTGACTTGTGCCCCTTGGCTCTGGCCTATCCAACTCTTTAGCAAAAGCCGTGATTTTGAAAAACCACTGATTCATTTGCCTCTGCTCTACTTCTGATTGACAGCGCTCACACTTGCCATCAACTACCTGCTCATTGGCGAGCACGGTTTGGCAGCTAGGGCACCAATTCACTGGCGCTTCCGCGCGATAAGCCAAACCTTTCTTATAAAGTTGTAAAAATAACCACTGGGTCCAGCGATAATACACTGGATCAGCCGTGCTTATTTCCCGAGCCCAATCATAAGAAAACCCTAATGATTTTATCTGGCGTCTGATATTATCAATATTTTCTGCGGTCGTTACGCGCGGATGCCGGCCAGTCTTGATGGCATAATTTTCTGCTGGCAAACCAAAAGCATCCCAACCCATCGGATGCAAAACCTCTACCCCTTTCATTCGCAAATACCGGCTGTAAATATCAGTGGCAGTGTAACCTTCAGGGTGCCCTACATGCAATCCTTGGGCTGAAGGGTATGGAAACATGTCTAAAATATAGGCCGCATCATCTTTAGGCAGTTCAGCGGCAGAGAAAGTGTTTTTATCCTGCCAGACTTGCTGCCACTTATTTTCTATAATTTTATGATCGTATTTTTCCATTTATCTGCTTAAGTCTTAGAGTAAGAAAAAGGGGGCTTTACCCCTTCTTATGCTAGCATTTGCCCACTCTCTCTACAAATAAATGTACCCGGATAACGATTGACCTAAATAGTTTAAATTGGTAATCTTATTAACGCTTTTTCAAGTCAGTTCAGCTAGCAAAAAGTCACCAGCAGATAATGATGTTAAAATATAATTAGAAGTTAAGCTCAGCGCCTAAGGAACAATCATATAAAAGGGGACCTAAACACAATTTCATTGCGGTTGGCTTTAATCTTGGTACAGGGATTAAAGTATTTACTTGAACTAATAATCACTGGCCTTAACTGGCTATGGCGAGTTAGCCAGCCAGTATTAAAATTGCTGGCCAGCTGGTTTATTTTGCGTCCTTATAGGATTCTTTTTCGCTTTAATCGCCTATTGAAAAAATGGTGGCCGAAGCTGCCAAGTTTAAAATTGCTGTCTCATCATCAAAGTATCATTTATCTTCTATTGTTAAGTGCTGTATTGGTAACAACTAATAGCTGGCGAGTACACCAAGCGGCCGCAGAAAACTTTGGCCAAAATAATTTGCTCTTTCCTTTAATCAAACCTGATTTTGAATTGATTGTGATTGAATCCGGTAGCGATGCGATCTTCGAACTAGATCAGTTAGATCCAACAGATGGCTCTGATAATGTCGAGGTAACGCCAGAAAATCAAATTGGTTTATCAGGTACTGGCGCCGCTATCCTTAAACCACACTTGGTAACTTCCTCTCCTAGTACAGCCGCTCGCACCTCTATTGAATATTATGAAGTTCAAATTGATGATACCATTTCCAGTATTGCCGAAAGATTTAACTTAAACCTGAACACTCTGCTTTGGGAAAATAGATTATCCGCTCGCAGTATTATTCGCCCGGGACAAAAGCTGACTATATTGCCGACTAATGGCGTAACTTATCGTATTGGTCGGGGCGATACTGTGGCTAGTATTGCCAAAAAATACGCTGTGACCACTGAAAATATTTTAGCCTACAATAAAATTTCCAGTTCATCATTAACTATTGGTCAAACTATTGTTATACCCGGCGGGCGCCCCCCAGCCGCGCCAGTTGCCTTGGTGACACGAACTGCCACCGTTACACCAATTAATGCGCCAGCTGGTTCCAGCACCACCAAATTACTTTGGCCGACAGGCGCTAAGAGAATCACCCAATACTACACTTGGCGACATGGCGGCATTGATATTGCCGGCCCGACTGGCACAGCTATTTATGCAGCTGAAGACGGCATTGTGGAAGTATCTGGTTGGAATAAAGGCGGTTATGGTTACTATATAATTATTGACCATGGCGGCGGCTTAAAAACGCTTTATGGTCACGCCTCAAAATTACACGTGGCTGCAGGTGATCGCGTAACCAGAGGTGATCAGATTGCTAATGTCGGTTCGACTGGGCGTTCTACCGGGCCTCACCTGCACTTTGAAGTTAGAATCCGCGGTAGCCGCACCAATCCATTAAATTATATTAGATAAACTACTCATTCTGCCCACGCGGGCGGTATTGTAAGGCCTCGGCCACATGGCTGGCAGTAATTTCAACCGAACCAGCCAGATCAGCGATCGTTCTGGCAACTTTAAGTACGCGATGATAAACCCGTCCAGAAAGATGAAACTTATTAACTGCCTGGCGCAGTAATTCAACTGCCTCGGCAGGTAACTGCAAATTTTTTATATCCGTAAGTTTCATGGTGGCATTTAGTTTAACTTGATGGCCAAATCTCTCGGCCTGACGCTGCCGAGCGACCACAATCCTTTCCTGAACTTTAATTGAAGGTTCAGCGGACGGTAGTTCTAATTTTTCAAAAGGTAACCGTGGTACATTTACATGTAAATCAAACCGATCTAGTAACGGTCCGGAAAGTTTGTGCTGATACCGATAAATCATGCCCGGTGTGCAAGTGCATGGTTTTACCGGATCCCCCGCATAGCCGCAAGGGCACGGGTTCATGGCCGCCACTAAAATAAACTGCGCTGGATATTGAATGGTCGCTGCCGCCCGCGCTACTGTTACCAAACCATCCTCCAGTGGTTGCCGCAGGCTTTCTAAAACTGAACGGGGAAATTCCGGCAGTTCATCTAAAAATAAAACGCCCCGGTGAGACAAAGAAATTTCTCCTGGCCTGGGATTTGAACCGCCGCCTACTAAAGCAACTTCAGAAGCAGTGTGATGGGGTGAACGAAAAGGACGACGCCGAATCAATGGTTGTTCTGAAGTCAATAAGCCGGCCACGCTATAAATTTCCGTGACTTCTAAAACTTCTTCTCGCGTTAGTGGCGGCAAAACCCCTGACAAAGCCCGGGCTAAAAGCGTCTTACCCGACCCCGGCGGTCCTGACATTAGAAGATTATGCCCGCCAGCCGCCGCAACTTCCAAAGCACGCTTGGCGTGTTCTTGCCCATGAATGTGAGACAAATCACTGTCTGGTGGAATATCACTAATAGTTATTCTATCTAGATTAGTGATAGCGATTGGTTCAATAATTTCCTGCCCGGCTAAATGATTTAGCAATTCAGTTAAATTTTTAGGCGCATAAACGGTTAACCCTTCAACCAAAGCCGCTTCAGTAGCATTGGCTGCTGGAATATACAATTCTGAAAAACCAAGCCTTCGGGCAGCTCGGGCAACCACCAATACTCCAGACACTGCCCGTAAAGTTCCTTCCAATGACAATTCTCCCAAAAATAATCGGCTGTTAAATCCAGCTTGGCTATGCAATTGGCCGCTAGCGACCAACAAAGCCAAAGCTATGGGCAGATCATAAGCACTGCCTTCTTTTTTAACATCAGCTGGAGCTAAATTGACCGTTACCTTAGTCCGTGGAAATTCGCAGCCAGAATTTTTTAAAGCCGAACGCACTCGCTCCCTAGCTTCTTCCACTGCCTTATCAGGCAAACCAACAATAAAAATACCAGGTAATTGCGAGGAAACGTCTGCCTCTACCTCAATGGCCATGGCCTGTAAACCAAAGACACCGCAAGTATAAACTTTAGACGACATACCCAGTACAGAAACTTCACTCAATCACTCCAAGGGCGAGTATGATTGGGAAGTTGGAATTAAGAAATAAAATTTTTGTTTAGTCATAAGGTTAATATGAAGGTGATTACTGCGAGCCGTAGCGAAGTTCTTGTACTGGGCATAATGCTCTACCTTACTACCAAGTTGGTATTTTGGTCAAATTCAATTTTAGTACAATCACCCCAAGCCGAATAAATAATTAACCGTTCGCCTATTTGCTGTAAGGGCGATAATAAGATAACACCAATATCAAAACTCCAACCAATAAATAAATATCGGCCAAATTAAAATTAAGTCCGGTTAATATAGACAAATACCAAATATCAATTACCCCACCAACTAATACTCTGTCCCAAAAATTACTAAAACCGCCAACTAGCATTAAGCTGATTCCTAATAATCTATTTAAATTTTTAACTTTAAAAAATTGCCAGCCTAAATAAGTTAGCCAAATAAGAACTACAGTAGCAATCGCAATTAAAAATACTGATGGCAAAGCTAAGCTGAATGGCCCTGACTTATTAATATAAAGAGTAAAATAAAAAAAATCATCTGACGTCCCTGGCGCCAGATGAATGACGATTTTCTTTAATAAACGATCAAACAAAAATAAAATAAAAACTAACCAGATCAAAATCGCTCTTGACTTATTCATGCCTGACCTAACTTTTTTTTCTTGCAATTAACACAACTGCTTGATTCCGGACGCGCCCGTAAGCGTCGTTGATCAATTTCCTTGCCACAATAACGACACTGACCATATGTTCCTTTGGCAATACGTGACAGGGCAGCATTAACATCTTCCAAAGTACCTTCCAAAGTGTGTTCTAGAGCTAGATTATCAGTAAAGGTAGCAACCTCAGCCGCGTTCTCGTCTTCTTTATCACCATAATCAGGAAACTCAGCATCAAAACCTTGCTTTGAACGAACATCGTGCCGAGAAAGTCCTTTCAAATCTTTCTCTAGTTTTTGCTTAGTATCTAGGAGCGCCTGCCCCATTTCTTTTATAAAGTCTTGGTCCATACGCCAACGAAGTATAGCACCAATCAAGAAAACAAACAAGGCTACCGGTAGCAAAGAAAAGCGACGCTTATTTTATAAAAAGAAAAAGGCGCCGCTCTGGTTGCCCGTTAATAAATTTAATAATTGGCACCTAACGGCGCCTAGTTACGATGCTTGCTCTACTTAGGTTTACGCAAGCTTAGCCAATCTCCCTTGCTTCCAGGGGAACTCGCTAGGCCTGCGCAAAGATAAGAATGTATCATCAAGCACCTTAGGCGCAACTACTGGCTTATTATTAAGTTGCGAATCTCGCTACCACCCTTTTGGTCTGCCAACCGTTAAGATCAGCTGACCTTGATTTTGTTTTTGTTTCAAAAATTTTTTGGTTTGACCTCGGCCAGTACTAGGTCGAAATCCGGACAGTAGCAAGGGTCTGAGAGCTGTTTTAGCGGCAACTTTCAGGCTCTTGCCTCAGTCCACAACCATTTTTTAATTTCCTAAAGTTGAGTATAGCATACTTTTTCTTCAGGGTCAACTATCTTATTTTGTCTTTAATTAGCCAAAAATCAACTTTTTATACTGAGCACATATATTACTCATTATCCACATAACTAACAATTTATCCACAAACCCCACTGTTTATTTCAGCGGGGTTTGTGTTTTATTTGCTATCTTGCCTATTTTGTCTTAATCTCGGTTAAAACGATTCCTCGGTGGCCCCGAATTAGGTCGGCTATTTGGCCTGCCTTCACGATGATTGCCATTGCCATTAAAACCCCGATGCGGCTCTACATACCCTTCTGGTTTAGGCAGTGTTTGCCGATGAGACAAATTAATCCTGCCTTGGTCATCAATCTCAATTACCTTAACTGAAATGATATCGCCGATCTTTACTACATCAGTAACATTGTTAACATAATTCCAAGATAATTCTGAAACATGCACTAAGCCTTCTTGCCGAGGCAGTACTTCCACAAAAGCCCCAAAGTTCATAAGTCTCGTGACCTTGCCTTGAAAAGTTTCACCTATCACCACTTCGCGAGTTAAATTCTTTATCCAATCAACTGCCTTTTGACTAGCTTCAGCTGAAACTGATGTCACCATTACCAAACCATCATCTTCTATATCAATGGTCACACCAGTAGCATCAATGATTTCATTAATAATCTTGCCGCCTGGCCCAATAACATCACGAATCTTATCAACTGGAATATTGAAAGATACAATGCGCGGAGCATAAGGTGATAATTCTGGACGAGGTTCCCCAATTGCCTGGCTCATTACTTCTAATACTTGATTGCGAGCTGTTTTGGCTTTAGCTAAAGTTTCACTGATGATCGCGGGAGCAATACCACCAAGCTTAATATCAAGCTGAACTGCGGTCACACCATTGGCAGTGCCAGCCACTTTAAAATCCATGTCACCAGAATGATCTTCCACACCTTGAATATCTGTAAGGATGGCATAGCGGGATTTATCCGCTGGATCAGTTATCAAACCCATAGCAATGCCGGCGACGGCTGCTTTGATTGGTACGCCCGCATCCATCAGCGCTAAACTGGAACCACAGATTGAAGCTTGCGATGACGAACCGTTGGATGATAAAACTTCAGAAACAATTCTAATGGTATAAGGAAATTTTGCACGGTCTTGTGGTATTACTGGCACTAAGGCTTTCTCCGCCAAAGCGCCGTGGCCAATTTCTCGGCGGCCCGGACTGCGCACCGGCCTAACTTCACCCACGGAAAACCCAGGGAAATTATAATGATGCATAAATCTTTTCTTGCCATCCTCTTCCATACCATCCAAAGTTTGCTCCATACCTGGGCTGCCCAAAGTTACAACTGACAATACTTGGGTTTCCCCTCGACGAAAAAGCCCGGTACCGTGAGTACGAGCCAATACTCCGACTGAGGCTTCAAGCGGACGAATTTCATCTAATCCCCTACCGTCTACTCTTTTACCTTGCTCTAAAACTAAATTGCGTGCGGCGATATCAAGATAATTTTCAATCATCGCCAAACCCATACCCCGAGCTTCTTTGGAAACCTCATTATCTGCTTTCAGAATTTCATCTAATCCCTGGGTAATTTCTCGCAATTTGCTTTTATAATCCTCTTTGCTTCTAGTAGCAAAAACCGCTTCAAACTTACCAGTTAAATAGGCCTGAACCTTTGCTCTTAAGGCTTCGGTAGCCGCCTGCTCAGCTGGATCTAGCTCTGGCTCAGGCTGTTTCGCCTGGCCGCAAGTTTTTATAACTTCTTGCAAAAATGGAAACAAACGGCCAATATGTTTGTGGCCAAAAGAAATAGCTTCAGCAATCTCAGCCTCCGGCACCTCGTTGGCCCCGGCTTCTAACATGACAATTTCATCATCAGTCGCCGCCACAAAAACATCCAAATCAGACTTGATTCTAGCTTCATATGAAGGGTTTAATACCCACTCACCACCAATTCGCCCGACACGCACCGCCCCCACCGGACCATTCCAAGGTACAGGCGAAATAGCCAAAGCTAAAGATGCAGCAATTAAAGAAGGCACATCTGGATCATTTTCTTGATCAACTGACAAAACCGTTACTACCACCTGCACATCTCGCCTTTCCGTATCTTTAAAAAGTGGACGGACAGAACGATCCATCAAACGAGCTGTCAATATCGCTTCATCGGTCGGTCGGCCCTCGCGTTTGATAAAACGAGAACCTTTTATTTTTCCAGCGGCATAAAGCCTTTCTTCGTAATCAACTAGCAACGGGAAAAAATCAGTGCCTTCCCTGGGCTCGGGTGATTGCACCACCGTGGCTAACACAGTGGTGTCGCCATAACTCACTGTACAAGAACCATGAGCTTGCTGGGCTAGCTTGCCAACTTCAACTCGAAGTTTTTTGCCGGCCAGTTCGTGCTCAAAAACTTTTACCTCTGACATATTTTATCCTTTCTCTGATAGGAAGTGACCGTGGGTATCTGTTATTTGAAAGGAGCTAGTCCGCGCCAATTGGGGCGGAACACCTCTCTTCAAATAACTTATGAACCTCATCAGTAAACTCCTACCTGATTAATTGCTTATTAAATATAAATTAATTTTTGTTAATTATGATTATTATTTTTCTTGGCAAGTTGCCGGCGCAAAGAAGCTGGCAAAGACATTAAAAACTGGCTGCGCGAAGACGATAGATCAAAAAAATCATCAGCCGCTTCTTTTAATTTGGCGGAAGCGGTTTCAGAGAAAGCCATAACTTCAACTCGTTGGCCCAAAAACTGTAAGTATTCAATCAATGGCACAAAATCACCATCGCCGGTTACTAAAACCACGACATCAAGTTTTGAGGCCATAGAAATTGCATCAATGGATATGCCCACATCCCAATCACCTTTCTTGGCGCCGCCAACAAATACTTGCAAGTCTTTGGTTTTTACTTCAAAACCTTGATTGTCTAAGGCCTCAAAAAATTTAGCCTCCTCCGGCGCTTCCGCCTTAACTACATAAGCAATAGCGCGGATTAATTTTCGCCCAGCGACTGCCGCTTCTAGGACTTTGCCAAAATTCGTCCGACTACCAAAAAGGTTGCGCGAAGAATAGTACATGTTAGCCACATCCACAAATACCCCAACGCGCTGATCTTTATGTTTAAGCATACTTAAAATTAGACAATTTAAATTGCCTATTCTTCTACCTCACTCACGCCCTCTTCTAAAATTTCTGGCAATTCCTGGGGAATGGCTGAGAGTTTTACTTTTAACTTAAGCTTCTTTACTAACTCATCAAAACTTGATTCATTCTCGCGCTGTAAAAATTTAAGTAACTTGCGGCGCTGGCTGACCTTTTTAACCAAACCCCGCCGGGACGAAAAATCTTTCTTGTGTCCCTTCAAATGTTCGGTTAAGCGCTTAACCTCCTCGGTTAAAATAGCTATCTGCACTTCAGCCGAACCAGTGTCAGCCTCGTGGGTTTTAAACTTCTTAATAATCTTATCCTTAGCTTGTTTGTCTAACATGGGTTAAACTCCTTGTCTTTCGCTAGTCGAGTTACGGACGGATAAATCCAGTAACCCAAGTCAGCGAATATTATTTATAAGCGTTGATAAATCTACCATAAGCTGAGGATTTTAGCCAGCCAGGCCTGCGGTAGGCAGGCCTGGCTGGCGAGAGCGACACCAGGAGGGTAAACTTACCTTACAAGGAACCAGGAAAGTATGATTAAAAATCTGCCAGATTTAATAGAGGATTTTTTACGCTATCTTAAGGTACAAAAAGGGCGCACTGCTTTAACTGTCAGAAATTATCGGCTGTATCTCAAAAGATTTTTAAATTGGGGAAACACTAGTCGCTTAGCGCAAGCGGCTGACCTTACGCGGGAAAAGTTAAGAGATTATCGGCTGTGGCTCACGCGCCAAAAAAGTTTAAGCGGCACAACACTTTCCTCTGCCACCCAAAATTATCATCTCACGGCTTTAAGATCTTTTGTTAATTACTTAAGGCATAAAGATGTAGCCACTATTCCGGCGTCAAGTATCAGCCTAAGCCCACCGCAAAAAAGAAAAGTAATTTTTTTAACTGCTAATGATCGGCGATCCTTACTGCAAGCAGTCGGGCAAAGCCATGAACCGACTTTAGTAAAAATGAGAGATGAAGCCATTATAGAATTAATTGCCGTCAGTGGCCTTAGGGTTTCAGAACTGGTCATGCTAGAAAAATCACAATTTAATCTGTCGTCCGTTCGTCTTAGTATCATCCGCCGAAGCACAGCCTACGATTTACCGCTGACGGCAGAAGTTTGCCGATTGCTAAAAAATTATCTGGAGCATCGAACTGATCAAACTAACCATGCTTTTATCCGCCATGATCGGGCAGCCGATAATAAACCTGGCCGCCTAACACCGCGCAGCGTCCAGCGCAGTTTAGAAAGATACCGCAAACTTGCCGGCTTGAAACAAAAAGTCACACCTCATACCTTGCGTCACTCTTTTGCTTATCAGCTGGCCACTCAGGGAGCTGATTTGGCTACTTTGCAAAAAAGTTTAGGCCTTAAACATCCGGGGGGCACCCATGTTTACAAAGAAACCAACAAGCCTGGGGATTGACCAAAAAACAAAAATGTCTTAGCCTTATGCCGGACTGAAACTTTTAACTAAGTTGGATAATTTAACCTTTTATTCTTCTGCCTCTGCCCCTGTAGTTTCACCCCGAGGGTGATCTACCGAAGGTATGACAACGGCCCCACTCCATTTGCCCCTGTAGTTCAATGGATAGAACTCCGGACTTCTAAGCCGGGTATAGAGGTTCGATTCCTCTCGGGGGCAAATGGAGTGGGGTAAAATAGAACTGTGGACTTCCCTGCCTACCGCAGGCAGGTAAGCCACTAATAGAGGTTTCACCCTACGGGTGATCTTCCGAAGGGAAGATAATTGATAAAAAATACCTTAAATGGGTAATTAAATCATGGGGTTTGGTAACTTGGACAATTTGAAAACCTATATCGTGATAAAATCCATCATCTACGCAGTCATCAAATAATACAACATCGCTGTAGTTCAAATTGTTCTCTTTCAAATAGGCATCAAAAAAAGGTATTCGCCTGTGTTCCTTATCTGCTTCAAATTTTAAAACACCAAGCTCGCATGATATAAGAAAATCATCAAATAGATAATCTAGTTTCATGTGTGGAATGGTAAACTCACGGAAGGTATCCATATTGTCGGTTGCAATCACGCATCGTACGCCGGTATTTCGTACCTTTCGTATCAGGTGAGTAATCTCGTCCGATACGAATCGCATATTCCGGCAACTGTGCTCTAATTCTTTACGGATAAAATTATAGTCGATACCTGTTTGTTCTGAGATTTGAGTAAGAATATCATGAGTATATAGTTCTCCGCGCATCCAGGGGGCTAAGAGGTCGCGATTTTCATGAAAGAGAAAATGAGAAATAACCTCGCCTTCGCGGTTATGAGGATTCTGGGGATCTTCAAGACGTTCCCAAAAACGAGAATACGAGAGGGCTTTATCCCAATCAAAAAATAATGTTTTATACTTACCAGCTATCATTTCACTTTATGATAGCATGAAAAAAGGGCAGCACTCCATCTGCCCTTGTAGTTTCACCCCAAGGGTGATCTACCGAAGGTATGACGATTCCTCTCGGGGGCAAAGGCTAAAGAATAAACAACACCTAATAACCAGCCGCCGCAGTTTAGTTAGTAATAGTTGATTACTAATAGAAAAACTGCTATTCTTAATTATTGCTAAATAATAAATTTATCCCGTATGCCAAAATCAAAAAATATCGCACCAGCCCAGAAGCCAACAACCAAACGACCAACCGACACTAAAAAGAAAGTGTCGGCACGCTCAAGTCGCACAACTAAACCAATTATCCCAATTCTTTCTGAAGTTGTACCTGAATTAAAAGACCATATTATCAGCCAACCGCAACCCAATCAAGATTACAGCTACTGGCAAGCGCTTGGTTGGTTTGGTGCTGGCATGATAGGTATACTAATTACTACTGGTTCAGCAATTTGGCTAGCGAGTTTAAAACAACCACATTATCCTACTTCCAATATTACACCAGCTGTTAATCAACCATTACTTACTGAAATTTCACCACTAACCGGTTTACCTACCAGCCCGGAAACAATGACCAGGCGGCCTTGGGCAGTGGTTGTAGAAAATTTTTTTACTGTCCGCCCACAAGCCGGGCTCGGAGCAGCTGATATTGTTTTTGAATCGCCCACCGAAGGCGGTATTACCAGGTTGCTGGCAATTTACCAAAGTAGCTTGCCAAAATTAGTTGGTCCAGTGAGAAGTGCTCGTTCTTATTTTAATGACTGGATTCGGCCGTTCTCACCTTTTTATAGTCACTCGGGCGGCAGTGACCGCGCCCTACAGCAACTGCGTGCGGGCTATGGCGGCATTATAGATATAAATGAATTTTTCCACGGTGCGGCTTATGAACGAATTTCCAAGTTTACCCCGCCACATAATCTTTTCACTACCACAGAAAGATTCTCCAGTTACCTAACTGCTAATAAATATGAATTGGAATCAGCAGTGCCAAAATTATCTTTTGTTGATACATTACCGCCAGCACCAACCATTACCTCAATTACCCTGCCGTATCTGCCAGAAGAATATGAAGTGACTTATGAGTATCAGCCAGCCAGCGGGACTTATCAGCGTTTGGTTGATGGTACTACTCAACTAGATGCTACTACTAATCAAGTCTTAACTGTTAAAAATGTCGTGGTGCTTTTTACTGATATTGAACCAATCCCAAACGACCCATTACTGCGAGTTGAGCTTCGCACTTTAGGCACGGGTGAAGCACGTGTGTATACCGGTGGCCAAGTTTATTCAGGCACCTGGCGTAAAACCAAGCCTGACAGCTTGATTGAATTGGTTGATAATTCTGGACAAATTCTACCACTGCAACCTGGCAATACTTGGTTTTCAGCAATGGATTCAAGTGAGGTAATAAATTTCCCGATCAACCTAAATATCCCGCTTTCACTCTAGACAATCACTGGGCTTAATGGTTGACTAATAATGTAATTTAACCTATGCTACCCAAGCCTGACACAGCAGGTGATTTAACCTCTTGCCGTGTTTGCGCAAGAGTTTTTTGTTAAGAATAATTCATGGTGGGTGTAGTTCAATGGTAGAACACCGCTCTGTGGCAGCGGTTACGGGGGTTCGATTCCCCTCACTCACCCCAAGCAAAGGGCGGCCTCAGCCTTGAGGGCGCTTTTTGCTTTGAGATGCGGGAATCGAAGGGCGCGAGAAAGAAACCGAGCAAGCGCAGGTTTTTGAGTGTAGCGCCCAGGCTGCGAATCGGAGTGAGCAGGATTCCCTGCCTGCCGGCAGGCAGGCCCTCACTCACCCCATCAGGAAGCCCCTCTCCCAAACTAGGGGTTTTTGCATAAAAAACCGATTTATCTTTTTTGATAAATCGGTTTAACTTTCTATTACATCAACCAACTCCACATAGGGATACGGACTGATTAATTCAGTAAATTGATTGCGTTTTTCTGTATCTGGAGTACAACTCGGGCAAAATGGCCTGACAATTTCAACCATTTTCTTAAAAAGATAATCCATAGTGATACCGGCGTGAATTTCCAGATACTTTAGATCGTCTCTGGTTATTAACATTTAATCACCTCTTTTTTTAATGAGCGATAAGCCAAACTAACACTTATTACTTTTATTTGTCAAGATAAGTTGAACTTATATTTGATTTATTTTTCAAGACAACCTAAGCTATAAGCGAATAACATTTAATCCTAATAGGAGAAATATATGCCAGAGCAAAATAACAAAAATTTTGAAGAAAGTAATACAGATAATCCTAAAGAGGAAGCAAAGGGGTTATCGGATGAGGAGCTACTTAATATAGACCCTTACGCCAAGATTCAAGAAATTTTACCGCTAATACATCCCACTGGAAATGTAGATCATGAACCTAGTAGCCTAATGTCTTATCTTAATGACTATAACTTAAAAATAAGGATGCTAAAAGCTCAAAACCCATCTCCTGAAGAATATAATCAGCAAAAACTTACACTTATAAGAAATTTTTTAAACCAACTAGATAACCTGGTAAAATCTAGGCAAGAGAGATGAATCTTCAAAAAATAACCTCTTCTTATTATTTGATTAAGTGGACTTGTTTTTATTTAAAGTGGTGCTAGGCTGAGAGCTATATGGCTTCTAAACTAGAAGGATTCCCCGAACAATTAAATGATAAGGTCTCACCGGATGAAGCGGCTGAAATTGTGGAAACAATAGGTGATAGTAAATTATTCTTGGACCCAAACAATAAAGAGTATTTTTGCATTTCATTTCCTGAGGGCACCAAATTTATCCCCCGTCTCAAAACTATCCCCCGAGCAAACGAGAACGGCTCTATTTCTTATATAAGCGTGGAGGATTTTCTGCGGCAAACATTAACTGAATTGGATTCTAAAGAAACAACTGACTCTAATTAGCTAAGTTAAGAGAAAATTTAATTGACCGCGCCTTATTGAAGCGGGGCTTGACTTTTATATTGAACAATGCTAAGGTATGGCGTTACAGTTATTTATAGTCACTAAAACAAAAACCACCATCTTTAAAAAAGGAGAAGAATATGCCCACAACAAACAACAAAGGAAATATTTTATCTGAGCTTGGTATTGAAAAATTGGTATTGAAAAAGCCATGATCAACAACATTTTCAAAAGCAGCGAAAACCCAGAACTAATCAAAAAACATGAACCTAAAAAAGAGTCTAAAAACCGTTTCGTTCGTTTGAGTAAAATGAATCCAGAAGATGAAATTTTTTGTACTCTGGACACAAATCCAGAAAATATGTTCCTTGTAAAAGAGGAGCAAGAATTAGAAGAACAATTGTTTATATTAAAATCACCAAACCATGGAATTGAACCGACTGTCCACCCTTTTGCACTTGATGTAGATGAACAACCACTCCTTGAACTAATTCCATGTAATTGTGGAATAAAAGAAAATCAACCAAATCATTTAGGAATTGGTAGAGAAAAACAGTTAAAAAAACTCCACTACTCTCATTTTAAATAAATTCATACCGCCGAAGCTGATTAATAGTCTAGGCGGTTTTTATTTTCTTGCCATCTACTACTAAAGGTTATATTTTAAAAGTATGACACTACCAACCAATTATATAACTCGCTCTCTGCTTCACGCTTTGGGTGTACTGGCTTACATCTCACTCGTGGCTAACATTATGCTCTATGCCGAGGGGCTATTTGGTGACGGCCCGTCGGTTTGGGGCATTATGGCGTTCTTGATGTTATTTGTATTATCAGCGGCAATTGTTGGTTTACTTATTTTTGCCAAACCAGTAATGCTGTTTTTAGCTGGCGAACGCAAACCAGCTATAGAATTTCTGACAGCGACTGTGTCCTGGCTTGGCATACTGACAGTAGTTATTATTATTGTACGTTTATCTATAAATTAAGGTAGGAATTTAACAGATGCTAGCGGCCTTACGGGGGTCGCTTTTGTTTTTTTATAAATGCTTTAGAGTAAAGACATGGCTTGGCTTGCTCTTATCACTCTACTTACCAACTTAACGACGCGTTTTGTTCAACCCCTACCACCACTGGCGGCGGCTGATATTCCGCGAGTAATGCCGGATGAGGTTAAGGCGATTTATATTACATCGCAGACGGCCAAACTTGCCAAACGAATGGCGGAATTAAGACAACTTATTTATGATACCGAACTTAATGCTGTAGTTATTAATACTAAAGAGCCATTTGGCCCGCGGATTTATCCTGAACTTAAAGTATTA
>Ga0075877_119_pt2 | contig 15857 bp, 10 predicted proteins | sample RifGroA1_FD_68300 | JGI IMG/M metagenome (GOLD analysis project Ga0075877, IMG submission 68300) | Parcubacteria bacterium GW2011_GWA1_43_27
GCATTATCTAAAATAGTACGCGAATCAGTTTGTGAGGCCACCTTAAAAGCTATGCGCGAAGTAATATTGGCTTTGATAAGGCCGGTAATAACATCAACACTAGGCCGCTGGGTAGCGACAATCAAATGAATACCCACGGCTCGGGCCATTTGGGCCAAACGAATAATGGCCGCTTCAACTTCATTGGCCGCTACCGCCATTAAATCAGCCAGCTCATCAATTATCACTAAAATATAGGGCATAGTTTCCGTCGCAGTTTGATTATAAGCCGCCAAATTCCTTTTACCAGCAGCCGACAGCACCTGATAACGGCGATCCATTTCTCCCACTACCCATTTCAAGGCATTAATAGTTTTAGGCACATCAGTAATAACTGGCGTTAGCAAATACGGCATATCATTATAGGAAGCTAGTTCAACCCGCTTCGGATCTACGATGATAAATTTCAATTCATCAGCTGAATTGGTATAAAGCAAAGAAAGAATAATGCCATTGATACAAACAGATTTTCCTGTGCCGGTGGCGCCGGCGATCAGCAAATGAGGCATGCGATCAATATCCGCAACCACCGACCGTCCAGCCACATCTTTACCAATCGCCACTGTTAAATTACTGCGCCGACTTTTAAATTCAGTTGAAGTTAACATCTCCCGCAAAGCCACTGTGGCCACGGTTTTATTTGGCACTTCTATACCCACCAAGGCTTGGCCAGGTATAGGCGGGAGACAAGTTTAACACCTTCGGCTGGTTTTAGGGTGTATTGGGTAACGGTTGGGCCAACATTAACTGAACCCATTTCTACTTCAATGCCAAAATTCTGCAAGGTTTTTTGAATTTTTTCCTGATTGGCTTCAATATCACCAGCGGTCGGCTCGCCATCATACACCGACAAAAGCTCCATTGGAATTTCTACTTTGGGTGCCCGTGTTTTTTTAATTTCCAAAAGTGGCAGTTGTACCTTATCAGTCTCAGCTAAGGCAGAACTTGCTAACGGACGGCGATCAAACGGCTTTGTCTCGGCACCAACCAAGTTTGGCTCATTAACCTGGCTGGCAGTAGAACTAAGTGGCTTACCATTATAATTTATTTGTGTTGGTTTGATTGTATGTATTTTGCCAAAGGCTGACCAGATCCGTCTAAATGGATCAACTATTTTGGCAGCCAATTCAGCTAAAGACGTTTCAAATAAAATTAAAATACCACCAACAACCAAAGCAACTAGTAGCACAATTGAACCCCACTTCCCTAGCGCCTGAATTAATGGATACAACACAATATAACCTAAATAACCTCCCCCCCGGCCGGCGGCGGCGGCCGCTCGTCCGGCTTCAATGGCAAAACCACTATGCACCAACCCGGTAACTCCGACCAACAATAAAACCAAACCTAGTAACTGACGCGGCTGAAAAAGCTGTTCTGTTACCAAAAAAACATAGCCCACTAACAGCAAAACTACAGGGATAGCATACGATGGCCAACCTATACTCAAAAGCAAATACTTTTTAATAAAAATCCCCACTACACCAGCTAAACCAAAAAACGACAAAAACAAAATTAAAGATAGGGCAAACAAAAAAACCACCGCTAAACCATGCTTGGTATAAGGCGCTAAGCCTGGTTTGGCCTGATTTTTAGGCCGGGGTTCCTCTTCTTTTTTTCTGGCCATATCAGCCTTAATTATAGCCTAAAAAAACAGGCTTAGGAACACTTTAAGTGATTCCTAAGCCCAACTTGATATTTATGATGATTCGGCAGAAGAATAGAATACTCCTGACCATTTTTTACCGCCTCGCGTAACCACCTGGTCTTCAACTTTAATTCGTTCTATATCTTTTCCTTGATCCTTAAATTTAAGGGTAATGTGTTTGAAAAGATTTGATACCACCAAATTAGGTTTAAAATCAACCCAACCTTTCTTGGCTTTAGTTACACCTTTAATGTGAACAACAACATAATATCGCCCCTCCGCAGTGGGTAAATCTTTTTGCTCAGACGTTTGTTTCAGTACACCTACGAATTTGCTGCCATCCGTAAAATTAATGGTAAAGTTTTTAGATTTACCTGAAAGTAAGCGATGAAACTGCTGAATAGCTTCATCAATCCATAATTCATCATCCCGAAGCGGACGGATTGATCTGCCAATTGAGCCAGATTTGTCATCCCAAAATGTGCCGTCATCCCACTGAACAATGCGATAACAATGCTCAGTATATGGATGAAGAGTTTCTTTGATTGTGTAATGTCTGCAACCAAGACAAGTTTTTAGGATTAAATCCCCGCTATAATCTTCAATAATGAAACGCTGGCCAAGCTTGTACTTTGGATCATTTTGCAAACCTTCAGGAAAAGTAAAATCACCAAACAACTCTTGATCGCCCACTGCATAAAACCAAGGTGTCATCAGACCGCAAACAACACGACGCTTAAACCCTGGCGATAAAGGGAAAACTACGTTAGTTTTCTCTTCTAACCAATTTTTTTTGAATGCTTTGTTGGCATCGGTAAGTGTTGCCCATTCAGTAAAAACAGCACCAGTGCAACTATTGCATTCATGTATAACTATGCCGCAGCGGCCATCGGGCGGATTCTTTATTTCCAGGACTTCTATAAATCCCCAGTTCCCTCCGTCGTTTAAGCCACCACCAGCATACTTGTGCTGTTTAATCTTATAGCGGCTGTACATACCGTATGCACCGTGGCCTACATTAACCTGATGGGCTGAAGGAATATCAAAATCTCGGAATTTGTTCTTTAGAATTTCTTGAACCTCTTCAATTGCTGTATCGGTCGGACAAGTAAATGTGACGTGCTGGCCATCACCAGTTTTGCCTTCGCCATAATGATATGAATTGAATCTATCCATGTTAAACTCCCGTTTTTGTTATTATTTTTGTGATTATCTAAAACTTATATTTGCCGCTATCTTAGCGGCTCTGAATCATAAAGTCAATGCTCTAGCACACTTACCAAAAACAAATCATCCCTGGCCCTTACTTATAAGGCCAGGGATGATTAAATTTTATACTAGTAATCGCCCTAACTTTCCTCAACCGCTGAATGTTCTGAGATAGCTCCTAAACTAGCCGCCATGGCTTCAGCTTCTGCCTGTGCAATGGCCGCGGCTTCAGCTGCGGCTGCTGCCATCCGAGCAGTTTCTTCGGCCCGAACAGCTTCTTGGGCTCTAAACTCTTCCATGGCAACAGCTAATCTATCTTTCAGTTCACCACTACCCGTACCCGCCGGAATCAGGCGGCCAATAATTACATTTTCTTTCAAGCCTCGCAAATAATCCATACGCCCGGTCACGGCCGCATCAATCAGCACGCGGGCAGTTTCTTGTCAACTCAATATGCTTACTATTTAATTTTTGACCTTGTGAAGCATAAATATATTGGATCTCTTTCATGATATACCGCTGAACCGCTTCTTTGCCTTTAAGGGCATAAATCTCATGCAAATCAAGCGAGCCTTCTGTTAATTGTTGGCCTTTGGTAACCTGATCACCATCTTTTACCCATAAAGCGATACCTGGTGGAATAATAAATTCTTTCACCACCTGGGACTCACCTGTCAAAACTACTGATTGATCATTAATTTCTTTCACCTTACCGTCACGTGTAGCCGTAATTGACTCTTCACCCGCCTTAACTACCGGCTCGCCCTCTTTAACTTTACTGCCCTTTTTCACTAATACTTTGGGTGATTCGTAGGCTGATAAGCTTATAACCTCTTCGGAATTATCCAAATAGGCCAGATTAATAACTTTTTGGCGCCCCTGGTGCACCACCTCAACCTTACCATCACCAGGTGATAGCAAGCCTGGGCGCTTTACTGGCCGAGCTTCAAAAACTTCTTCTACCCGCGGCAACCCTTGGGTAATATCTTCCACTGAAGCCACACCACCAGTATGGAAAGTACGCATGGTCAGTTGGGTGCCAGGTTCACCAATACTTTGAGCGGCAATAATACCAACGGCCGTGCCAATCTGCACTAAATTATTTGTACCCAAATCCAAGCCGTAACAACGCTGACAAACACCCCGGGTGATCTTGCAGGTCATTAAAGACCTAACTTTTAGTTCAGGCAGCTCCAACTTATCTATCTTTTTGGCAACCTCCCCGGTTATAAGTTCATTTTTCTTAAATACGACCTCACCTTTTTTATCCTTAACTTCTTGCAAAGTATAACGACCAATACCGTAACTACCAACACCTTCTCCAGTATCTTCTATTTCAGCTTGAGTTATAAGAAAACCTTCTTTATCACCGCAATCTTTTTCCACTACCACAATATCATGGGAAACATCAACTAAGCGTCTGGTTAAATAACCAGCATTGGCAGTACGCAAGGCCGTATCAGTCAAGCCTTTGCGGGTGCCGTGGGTGGAAATAAAGAACTCCAAAACATCAAATCCTTCCTTGAAATTACCTTTAACCGGCAATTCAATGGTTTCACCGGCCGGGTTGGTCACCAAACCTTTCATACCCATCATCTGAGTGATTTGCGCCCAACTACCTCTGGCGCCTGATTCAATCATGGAAAAAACTGAACCACGCGTCGGCAGGCTAGCCCGAGATATTTCGGTAATTTTTTCTTTCACCCGCGCCCAAATTTCTATCACCTTAGTTTGGCGCTCTTCCTCAGTCAGCAAGCCTTGCTGATATTGATTATAAATTTCACTAACCTTAACTTCCGCCTCTTGATACAGCTTCTGACGCTGAGGCAAATCTGGAATATCACCCATACCCCAAGACAAACCTGATTTGGTCAAATATTCAAAGCCGATCAGTTTCATTCTATCAAGTAATTTGGCAGTATCGGCCACACCAAAACTAGACAAGGATTCAGCAACCAAATTCTTCAAAACTTTCTTATCCACTGTTTTATTAAGGAATCTCAGATCAGGCGGCAAAATCTCATTAAATAATATTCGCCCAGCACAAGTCTTCAAACGCTCGCCTCCATAAGTTCTAACCTCAATGGTTTGTTGTAATTTAATAATGTCTAATTGATAAGCCAAAATCGCTTCAGCTTCGTTGCCAAATACCTTTATGTTTTCACCGTCCGTTGTTGGTGAAATATTGGTCATATAATAACAACCCAAAACAATATCTTGCGATGGGGTAGCTACCGGCTCACCTGTAGCAGGCTTAAGCAAATTCTTAGCTGACAGCATTATCTCCCGCGCTTCCCATTTGGCTTCTTCGGTTAAAGGCACGTGCACCGCCATTTGATCGCCATCAAAATCAGCATTAAAGGCCGGACAAACTAGGGGGTGTACCTGGATCGCTTTACCTTCTATTAAGATCGGCTGAAAAGCTTGAATACCAAGGCGGTGCAAGGTCGGAGCACGATTCAGTAATACGTGAGCGCCCTTGATTATTTCCTCTAAAATATCCCAAACCTCGCTCTTACCTGATTCAATATAACGATTGGCGGAACGAACATTGTGTACTAATTCACGGGCAATAAGTTTGGAAATAACAAACGGCTTAAAAAGTTCCAGGGCCATACGCTTGGGCAAACCGCACTGATGCAATTCCAGTTTCGGCCCAACCACAATCACGCTGCGGCCGGAATAATCTATACGCTTACCTAAGAGGTTCTGTCTAAAACGTCCTTGTTTGCCTTTCAAAATATCAGCGATTGATTTCAACATGCGACGCTGACCAGTAGAGGCTGTTACAGTTTTACCGTGTCTGGCACCATTATCAATCAAGGCATCAACTGCTTCTTGTAACATGCGCTTTTCATTGCGGCAAATAACTTCTGGGGCATTCAATTCCATCAAACGCTTTAAACGGTTATTACGATTAATTACCCGACGATAAAGATCGTTCAAATCCGAAGTGGCAAACCGACCGCCATCCAATTGAACCATTGGCCGTAAATCAGGCGGTATGACCGGCAATATAGAAATTATCATCCAATCTGGACGCAAACCTACAGCCTGCAGGCTCTTTAATAGTTTTAAGCGTCGTACAACCTTACGATGTTTGGCTGGTATTGTTTCTTTAGCTTCAGCTTCCAATGATTTGATTTCCACTTTCAAATCGATTAGTTCCAACAAACCCTTAACCGCCTCAGCCCCAATAGAAGCTTCAAACACCTGGCCATATTTAAGGGATAAGTCCTGATACTGGCTTTCCGAAATAATCTGCATGGGCTTAAGTTCTTTCAATTCTTTGCGGGCAATTTCAAAAGCTTCTTCCAGTTTATTCAAACGTTCCTCAGTTAGAGTAGAAATCGACTTTTCCTCTTGCTGCAATGCCTTACCTTGTAATTTCTTAGACAGCTCAGAGCTTTGCCGCTGGCTATCAGCTTCAATCATCTTACGCTTTGATTTGTACTCAGCCGTGACTTGATCTAATAACTGTTTTTTCTTATCTTCATCAACCCGGGTGATGATAAAACTGGCAAAATAAATTACCTTTTCCAATTCCTGTACCGAAAGACCTAGCACTAAGCCAATTTTTGAGGGCACTCCCCGCAAAAACCAAATATGAGAAACCGGGGAAGCTAGGGCAATATGACCAAAACGTTCGCGCCTGACCACTGACCGCGTCACTTCCACACCGCACTTATCGCAAACTATGCCCCGATAACGGATGCGCTTATACTTGCCGCAATAGCATTCCCAATCCTTAGTCGGCCCGAAAATGCGTTCATCAAACAAACCATCTTTTTCCGGCTTTTGCGTACGATAATTTATCGTCTCCGGTTTGGTAACCTCGCCATATGACCAATCCCTAACTTCCGCCGGTGAAGCTAACTTCAAGCGGATGGAGTCAAAGTCATTAGATTGTAGTGATTCTCTTTCTGGAAACATAAAATCTACTAATTAATCGTTCTCAGCTGCTTTATTCTGAGTTGGCTCGGGTTTTTGGGTTTCAATAATCCGACCGTCCTTAAGCAATTCAACTTCCAACCCCAAACCCTTCAATTCCCTAATAAGAACATTAAAAGATTCCGGCACATTGAGTTTTCGGATTGGCTCACCCTTAATAATTGATTCATAAGCCTTAGAGCGGCCAGGCACGTCATCTGATTTAATCGTTAAAATTTCTTGCAAAGTATGAGCCGCGCCATAAGCTTCCAAAGCCCACACTTCCATTTCACCAAAGCGCTGGCCGCCAAATTGAGCTTTACCCCCGAGTGGCTGTTGAAAGCGTAATTTTACCGTCTTCAGGCAGGCCGGCTTTTATTAGTTCCTGGCGAATTATTTTTTCAGGCACGCCATCAAGGGCTGGTGTGGCCACATTATAACCCAAGGATTGGGCGGCCATGCCTAAATGCGTTTCTAAAATTTGCCCCAAGTTCATACGAGAAGCCACCCCTAATGGATTCAAAAGAATATCAACCGGTCGTCCATCAGGTAAAAATGGCATTTCTTCTTGAGGAATAATGCGAGAAATTACGCCTTTGTTACCGTGACGTCCAGCCATTTTATCACCAACCTGAATCTTTCTCAGTTGAGCAATAGAAACCTGAATTGATTTGATCACACCAGATGGCAAACGGTCACCATTTTCACGTGAGAAAATTTTTATATCCACCACCTTACCATGTTCACCATGCTCCAAATACAATGAACTATCGCGCACATCTTTGGCTTTTTCACCAAAGATAGCGCGTAATAATTTTTCCTCAGCCGATAATTCAGTTTCACCTTTCGGGGTAATTTTACCAACCAAAATATCACCGGAAGACACTTCAGCACCAATACGGATAACACCAGCTTCATCTAAATCTTTCAATTTCTCATCACCCACATTCGGAATATCACGAGTAACAACTTCCGGCCCTAATTTGGTATCGCGCACATCAATAGTGTAATCCTCAATATGAATTGAAGTGTAACGATCGTCATGCACCAAAGTTTCTGAAAGCAATATGGCATCTTCATAGTTACCACCTTCCCAGGCCATATAAGCAACGACTAAATTTTGTCCCAAAGCCAATTCACCTTTTTCAGTAGCTGCCCCGTCGGCAATTACGTCTCCTTTCTTTACTTGATCACCCTTGTTTACCACTGGCTTATTATTCAAACAAGTAGAAGCATTGGAACGCATGAACTTTAATAAAGGATAAGCATGCGTTTTATTTTTAGCATCTTTAATCTCAACACGATCAGATTGAACCAGACTAACTTCCCCATCAACATCCGTTAACACGGTCTGCCCGGAATCTTGGGCGGCTTTACCTTCCACCCCTGTACCAACGCGTGGCGCCTGGGGACGAATACAAGGTACAGCTTGACGCTGCATATTCGTACCCATAAGGGCGCGCACCGCATCATCATGCTCTAAGAAAGGTATTAATGATGTTGTAATAGAAACAATCTGCTTAGGGCTTACATCCATGCAGTCAACTTTGTGATTAAAGTCTTTGGTTGGTTCGCCGTGTTCTCTTACCTCTACTCTATCTTCTTTAAAATAACCCGAGGAATCTATTTCAGTAGTGGCTGCAGTTGTGACCAATTGTTCTTCTTCAAAAGCATCCAACCAAACTATTTCACTTGTAACTCGCGATTTTATCGGTACAGTGGCCATGTCGCTGTCTTTTAGTTTCTTGGCTAACTCAGGCGTGATTTTTTCGCCCGCCTGACCAATTAATTCTCCACTCTTATTATTAACATTATCCCGCAATATTTCATCAACAGCGATCTGCCCGTCATTAGCTATATCATGCAATACCTTGCGGAATGGTGTTTCAATAAAACCATAACTATTCACCCGAGCATAAGATGCTAAGTGTCCAACCAAACCAATGTTTGGCCCCTCCGGTGTGGCAATTGGACAAATGCGGGCATAGTGAGTGCGGTGTACATCGCGGACGTCAAAACCAGCCCGCTCGCGGGATAATCCCCCAGGACCCATAGCAGAAAGCCTACGCTTGTGTTCCAACTCAGCTAATGGATTGGTTTGATCCATGAACTGAGACAACTGAGATGACATGAAAAATTCTTTGATGGCGCCGATAATCGGGCGGGCATTAACCAATTGATTAGGAGTGAGGGTGGCAATATCTTGGGTGGACATACGATCCTTTACAATGCGCTCTAAGCGCGCTAAGCCAACCCTGAATTTATTTTGAACCAATTCCCCGACTGCCCGCACGCGCCGATTGCCTAAGTGGTCAATATCATCTGGCTCATCCTGGGTGTTATTAAGGCGGATTATTTCACGCACGATCATGATCAAATCTTCAGGCCGTAAAATTCTGGTTTCCTTGGTGTTAGGAATATTAAAACCAAAGCGCTGATTAAGCTTATACCGCCCCACCCGGCCAAAATCATAACGGGCAAAATTAAAGAACATGTTATGAATCAACTGTTTGGCATTATCTACCGTCGCTAAGTCGCCTGGGCGAATGCGCTTATAAACTTCTATTAACCCTTCCGCTTCGTCTTTGGAAACATCCTTATTTAAAGTTGCCTCAATATAATGATTGTCTGGGTGATTATCAACTTCAGAAAACTTGGCTTTGATAGATTCATTATCAGCAATGCCAAAAGATCGTATCAATGAAGTCACTGCTACTTTTCTTTTGCGATCAATTTTAACCCAAATAACATTATTGGCATCAGTTTCAAATTCCAGCCAAGCACCGCGGTTCGGAATTATCTTGGCACCGTAATAACGGCGGCCGCGCATAAGCTCAGAAGTGAAGAAAACACCAGCCGAACGAATCAGCTGGGAAACAACTACGCGTTCAATGCCGTTAATTACAAAAGTTCCTCGCGGCGTCATGATGGGAAAATCACCGAGGTAAACTTGCTGCTCTTTAATTTCGCCAGTGCGTTTATTGATTAATTGAGTTTTAACCCGCAAGGCCGATTCAAAAGTAGTATTCTTAGCCCGAGCGGTCACTTCATCAAACTTCGGATCATCTAATTTGTAATCCAAAAAATATAATTCCAAATCGCGGCCGATAAAATCGCGAATCGGAGAAATTTCATCAAACAATTCTTTTAACCCTTCCGCAAAAAACCAGTCATAAGATGACCGCTGAATCTCAATTAAATCCGGCAGTGGGATGGCGTCCTTGAGGGGCGTGAAAGTACGACGCTCACGGATGACTGCAGGCAAAATAATTTTGGAGTCAGACATAAAAATTACTCCTTCCCTAAATATAATCTCCTGTAATTCAGGGAACGAGTTTGTAGTGGGATAATCAATTTTTCACCAAAAAATAAAGACGCATTAAGCGTGGCGTCAGTATTTGCTTTTAAGGACAAAGCTGGTTCACAAATACAGGGTACATCCCTGATAGAATTTTGCGAAAAAACGTAAGATTGAGTTTACCAACCAGGGCTTTCTCTGTCAAGTTGTCAAGCCTGTGCCTAAGCCAAAATTAGCTATATTACGCATTTATGGCTAATTTTAGGGATTTTATTTATTATTAGCCAAAATATAGCTCTAGTTATCCACAACTACTAATTCTAGTATGCCAGGAATTGTATAAGGCTATCTTAGGACTATAAATTTTTGATTTCTTTACGTACCACTTCTCTGTCATCCCACGGAATTTTTTTATTACCGGCAACCATTAGCCACTGCTCCGCGCCCTTACCAGTGATAACCACAGTATCCCCTTCTTTAGCCATAGATAAAGCTTTTTGAATTGCTTGGCGTCTGTCCTCTATAATCCAATAATTCTCACCTTCTTTTTTGCCAGATTCGCGAACGCCCTCAGCCACTGTCTCCATAATTGAACGTGGATTTTCATCATAGGGGTCCTCATCCGTAATAATTACAGAATCGGCATATTGCCCGGCTAATTTTCCTAAAGGCATACGTTTGGCTTTATCTCTACCGCCGCCACATGAACCTAATACTGCAATTAAGCGTCCCCTTTCTTGTAGGGTTGTATAAAGAGCCGAGAGTGATTCCGGGGTATGAGCATAATCAACCACTACAGCAAAAGGCTTTAGCTGTACAAATTCCAGTCTGCCTGGCGTGCCAGCAAAAGAAGCCAGGGCAGCGGCTGATCGCTCTAATGGAATGCCAAGCTCCAAAGCCACTGTCATGGCCGCTAAGGCATTATAAGCATTAAATTCGCCGCCGACTGGAATGTTAACTTTCAAATTATCTATTTTAAATTCAACCTGAGCAGAACTTGTTTTAATTATTTCCGCTGCTATACAGCGTTCAATATTATCTTGGCAAACATTTTTAAAAGTATAACCCCAAACATGTTTACCAGATTGACTAATAAAATATTCAGCCTCCATATCATCCAAGTTAACCACCGCCGTACCGCCGTGGCGCGCAATTTGGCGAGCCAGCCTGCCCTTAGCTTCGCGATAGTTAACAAAAGTGCCATGAGCTTCAATATGCTCCGGCGCTAAATTAGTAAAAACAGCTGCTACGTAAGGTATGCCAAGATGCCGCCATTGGACTAAGCCCTCAGATGAAGTTTCCACTACAGCATAATGGCAATTAGCTTTGATCATTTGCCGCAACAGTCGCTGCATAGTAGCCCGCCCGGGCATGGTCATTTTAATATCATTGATTTTTGTATCCTCACCCACCGCAAAAAAAGCGGTGGAAATAAGACCGGCTTTATTCCCAGTGTTTTGTAAAATATGCCAAAGCATGGCTGAGGTTGAGGTTTTACCTTTAGTGCCAGTAATACCAATAACTTTCAAGCGGCTGGCGGGCAAGCCGAAAGAAGCCGCAGTCACTGCGGCTAAGGCATAATGGTAGCCAGACAACACTGGTGCTGGCACCAGGCTGCGAATCTTATGTTTGATTGACATAGTACAACCGCCCCCGCGCAAATACGGGAGCGGAAAGTTTAGCTTATGGTTGCGGCGTTTCGGGTGCAGTTGGCTCTTCAGTTTTACCAGCTTTTAAATCATCCAGTAACTTTGTTACCTGTTCATTGCCCGGGTTAAGCTCTAAAACCTTTTCTAGCTCGGTAATTGCCTTATCAGTTTCACCTTTTTTCTGATACACCAAACTTAAACTAAAGTGAGCGTTGGAGTGATTCGGTACCAAAGCCGTAATTGTGACAAATGCTTCTTCCGCTTTATTATAATCGCTCGTGTTATAAGCCAAGCTTCCAAGTTCATATAAAACATCAATGTCTTGAGGAATTGACTGACGCAGCCGCTCTAATTTATCTATAGCTTCAGTAAACTTACCCTGCAATTCCAAAGCGACTACTTCCTGAAAATGGGCTGGGGAATAATCAGCCTTTAAACTAATTGCGCGACTGAATTGTTCTTGCGCCAAAGTTAATTGCTGGGAAGCCTCCGCTTCAAGTTTTCCTTTTTCTTCATCAGTCGCTTGTTGGGCCAGCTGTTGTTTACGACTAGCAGAGACTAGATAAGCTTTGCCTAATTCAGTAACCAATGCTGGATTGGTCGGATCAAGGTCAATTGCTTTTTGGAAAGAAGCTATCACCCAAGGTTCAGCGTCACGGGCAAACAAAACAGTACCTCGATAAATTGAGCCGAGCACTTCCCAATTGGACACACTTTGACTGGCTAACTCGGTGGCGGAACGAGCGGCGGAAATAGATGAGGCAATATAACTTTGCAAACGGGCTATTTGGACTTCTTGATCTTCTTTTTTCTCAGCTACTGGTTGACTGGCTTCATAATTAGCCAGTCCCAAATACACTTGAGCTAAAGTTACCCGATATGTATCTCGCCAGGGATTTAAATTAATAGAGTTGAGTAAATCTATTTCAGCTTGTTTTAGTCCTTCAACTGTCAAAGGCGCGCGCTGAGCTTTGGCATAAGCCACATCAGCCAACCAAAATCGCCCAAGCCCCAGCCACACCGCCACCCCAACCAAAACAACTACAGCCAAACCAAAAGAAAATGATAGTGAGGTTCGTGGCGAATCAGTTAAAGATAAGTTTCTCTCGCCACGGCTGCTGACAACTGCCAGTAAGCCCAACACCAGCCACGTCATTACCGCCATGACGGTATTTAAGAAATAAACTCCCTGAGCCGTCACTAAAACGACAAAACTAGCAGCCAAAACAGCACGCAAATACCAATCATTAGCTTGTTTGTCTTTCAACACTCGCCAGCACAAATACAAACCCATAATAAACACGGCCAAATAAACTGCCAGACCTAAGAAACCGGTAGTGCTTAAGAGTTGGGCATATTCTGAAGTAGCCCGGTCAAAACGGAAAGACCAAAAATTAGAATCATTAAAACCATCTGGCTTGAATTTAGAAAAACCATAACTGAATGTATCTGGTCCAGTACCAAGCAAAGGATTACTTTTGGCATTCTGCAAGGCAATACGCCAGCTAGCCGGTAATGATAAGTTTACTTCCACCGGCACTGAAACCCGGGTGATATTTACCAACACCAGCGGCCAAGCAATCACACTCAATAAAATGGCAATAGCGGGAATAACAGTCCATTGGAAACTGGTGCTCTCATTTTTATAAAACAATAAGCCAAGCCAGACCAATGAACCTACACCTAACCCCAACCAACCAAAATGGTAATCAACCATAAAAACTAATACGATCGTTAACACCGCCAGCAAAATATTCAAAATACGCAACCAAGCTTTGCTGGCTGAACGAGAAAAATAAATAGCCAGCGGGAAAGAAGCTGCCAAAATTAAAACCACGGCGTTCAGGGCTCCGCCTAGGGGCGTAAAACTAGACACTTGAGCAAAGGCAAATGGCAGCCAGCGTGCGCCCAAGAGTTGCACCAATAAAATCAGACTGCTCAAACCCACACCACTAAGCCAGGATCCTAACAACCAATGAATATCTTCGCGTGTTCTAGAATTTACAGTTACTAAAAAGAAGAATAACAAATAGCCAACCAAGCTAACTACTCCGCCATTGAATCTGCCGTAATAACCTAATATTGAATTAATCGGATCAACTGAAGTTACAGCGGCGACAATGGTCACTACCAATAAAGCTAGGGCCGCCCAATTAAGCGGTGATTTCAGCATACTAGCCTGACGGCTAGCCACAGCCTGGCTAAACCAAATAACCAATAAAATAAAGCCTAGGCCAATAAGCAGTACTTGCTTGCTAAACTCAAAAGCCTCAAAAGTAAAAGGCAAAATGAACAGAGGTAACAACAAAGTTAATAGCCTAAGGCCCCACCGATTTACCTTGGCCAAAACTTGCCACACTCCAGACTGCGGGGTGGGCGGAACTGGTGAAAATGCAGAGGTTATTTGACTAATATCCATACATATTAAAGGCTCGGTGCCCCTACTTCATTAGGAACAGCAAGCAAAATTAAAGAAATTAGAGATTTAAGATTACGGTTTTAAGTATATAACAATAAGCCCAATTCCGCTAGCCTGATTTACCCGCATTAAGTCAACTATAAGATTAAACTGATAAGAATATTGGCTTTTGCTCCCGGCAGGAATCGAACCTGCATCAGAGGTTCTCCGCCTTCGGCGGATAAACTCCAACTCACATCCTATTTTTATCACGTCACCTCTTTGCGCCCAAGAGGAATCGAACCTCTATTTTAAGCTCCGGAGGCTTACGCTCTATCCATTGAGCTATGGGCGCACACAAGTGGCGTGACAGAGTCACCCTGCGGGTGATCACCCAAAGGGTGAAAATACGGGAGCAAGATTATAAAAGACTAATTTGGTTTATGTTTTGTAATTATTATCTATTATACTTTCAGCCACGGCAATATCTTCTGGTCGCCCGAAATCAAGCCAATAATCCTGCAAGGATACAATTTTTACTTTTTTTTGCTGAGCCAGCGCCGTAATAGCATCGGTAATTTCATACTCGCCTCGGGGAGATATGGTTACTTCATCGGCTGCTGAAAAAATTTCCGGCGTAAAACGATACAGGCCGGCGTTTATAAGATTAGTAACAGGCTCGGGTACCTTCTCATCAATTCTAACTAGCAGGCTATCACTGTCAGTTACTAAGGTGCCAAATTTGGTCGGATCATCTACTGTGGTGGCGGCTATGTAATTATAATCTTGGTTTACTTGCCGGAAAACATCTAAATCCCGAACCGAATATAAATGATCCCCATTCACCACTAAAAAAGGTTCTGATTGAATAATATTGCGCACGGCCAATAACGGCATTAACGAACCGTATTTTTCTTGGCCAACAGCCTCATATTGATTCACTACCTGAAGGCCGGGAAATTCCGCATTATATAACTTGATAAATTTATCAAACTCAGCTGATAGGTGTCCGGTAACAATGATCACTCTTTTTAATCCGGCTTTATATATATGAAATAAAAGATAATACAAAAAAGGCTTAGCCTTCACCTCAATTAAATGCTTTGGCGTCGCTTGCGCCAGCTCCTTCATTCTGGTACCGCGACCGGCAGCGGCAATAATAATTGGCGGAATCATAATTATATATATTTAGCTAATATTTGTTGTTGCCTTTCCCGAAAATTCTTAGCCAATTGCGGGCGCTGATCGCTTTCATGGAATTTTAGAATATTATTGCTAACAACCACAGCGCTAGAACCATCACCCAGGCGTGAATCCTTGTGCCGGCTTATCAAAAAAAGCTGCAAACGCCGTGCTCCATACTCTAGCACATCACCTAATCTGCCCACCAGAGCCTGTTCCGGCCAAATAAGCTTACTATTAGCTACTGTTTGGGTATTAGCTGCCTTAAAAACTAAATATCTATGGGGTATAAAATTTTGTGCCCAGGCATTGTCTGCTAATAAATTATTAAAAGTCCCAAAATCTGCCAATGGTTGCAAGCTCGCCAACCAATAAATTAGATAAGGGTCATCGGGATAAGCTAATGATTTAATATTAAGCTCATTGTCAGCCAAATAAAAAGATAAACATATTCTATTGGCTACTTTAACACCGTGCCGACGCCAGCCAAGTAATTGCACTAGA
>Ga0075877_121_pt1 | contig 11866 bp, 9 predicted proteins | sample RifGroA1_FD_68300 | JGI IMG/M metagenome (GOLD analysis project Ga0075877, IMG submission 68300) | Parcubacteria bacterium GW2011_GWA1_43_27
AGAGGTTGCGGGTTAAAAATCCGTCAGCTCATTTATTTTCTTGACATTATTTTTAAGTTCAAGTAAGGTGCCGAAGCAATATTCGCGGGTATAGCTCAGTTGATAGAGCGTCGGGTTCCCGTTTCTTTGACGAAAAGAAGCCATCCGAAGGTCAGGGGTTTGAGTCCCCTTATCCGCTCAAAAATTGTTCATTTAATTTATACGGAGGCCATAGTTCAATTGGTTAGAATGCCGCCCTCTCAAGGCGGAGCTTACTGGTTCGAATCCAGTTGGTCCTCCTAAATTGGTGCCGTAGTTCAGCTGGTTAGAGCCCCTGCCTTACAAGCAGATGGTCGCAGGTCCGAATCCTGCCGGCACCACAAAACAGCGGCTGACAACATTCAGCCGCTTTTACATAACTTGACAAATAACCAAATAAGCTCTATATTGCTTTAGCATCATATGTTCTCTCCTTAAGCTAGAGAGGCAATTACTTACTCCAAATAATTTGGAGCCTCTCTAGCGGATTTTAACCCAGCCACTCACAAACAAACGAGTGGTTTTTCATTTATCTGTATATTACTAACTGGCACTAGTATTGGACGTAAATCAGGTTGTTATATATAATAATTATAAGTGTTTCTATCTCTTTTATCCTGCGGTTTGCCAAAATGTTGTTTGAGCCGTATAGTGGTGATTGATAATAGGTTAATCTTTTTGTATGAAAATATCAGCTATTACTAAATTATCTAGAAAGGCCAGTGACTCGTTAGTGCTGGCGTATTTTGCCAAGGAAAAATTTTCCAGTCATTTATTTTTTAAGTTATTAAAAAATAGCGAAAAGAGGTTAGTTGAACAGTATTTTAAAAACAATAACTTTTCCGCTAAGCAGAATGAAGTTAAAGTATTGCCGCGAGTTGGCCAAGGTAAAATTCTTTTGGTTGGCTTGGGCGAAAAAGGAAAATGGAATTTACGCCGGGCAGTATTAGTGGCGCGCCAGATTGTGGTGGTAGCTAAAGCTGAAAAAATTCTGCAGCTTAGCTTGCCTTTTGATAATTTTTCGGTTGTTGGAGTGACAGATGAGCGTTTAGGGCAGACTGTCGCAGAAAATGCCGTGATGGCAAATTATGAGTTCACCCAATATCGCACTAAGCCGGAAAAAGTTTTTAGTGTTAGTTCAATTAACTTTTTTACTTTAGCTAAATCTTATCAGGCAGTACAAAAAGGAACTGAAATCGGTTTAATTATGGGTGAACAGGTAAACCTGGCGCGCGATCTGGGAAATATTCCTGGCGGTGAAATGACGCCAAAACTTTTGGCTGAAAAAGCACGACAGGCGGGCAAGCAGAATAAATTTAAAGTAAGAATTTTGGACGTAACCGAAATAAAGAGATTAAAGATGGGTGCAATTCTAGGAGTGGCTAAAGGCAGTGCTGAACAACCGAGATTTATCATCATGGAGTATAATGGTGGCAAAAAAAGTCAGAGGCCATTAGTTTTTGTAGGTAAGGGAGTAACATTTGATACTGGCGGCTTGAATTTGAAACCAGGGAAGAACATGAATGATATGCATCTTGATATGTTGGGCGGGGCCGCGGTTATAGCCGCTCTGAGTGCAATCGCTAAATTAAAATTACCAGCTAATGTTGTTGGTTTGGTGCCCGCGGTGGAGAATATGCCAGGGAACGCCGGTTATCGGCCAGGTGATTTACTTAGAAGCATGTCTGGCAAGACAATTGAGATACAGAACACTGATGCTGAAGGCAGGGTAATATTAGCCGATGCCTTAACCTATGCGGAAAGATTTAATCCTGAAGTTGTACTTGATATTGCCACCCTTACTGGAGCTTGTATGGTGGCCTTGGGATTGCAGGCTTCTGGTTTGATGACAACTAGCAGTTCATTGCAGGCGGAGCTTATGGCAGTAGGTGAAAGTTCGGGTGATTATGTTTGGCCGCTACCAATGTGGGAAGAATATGAAGATGAGGTTAAGGGTACTTTTGGTGATGTGCAAAACGATGGTAAGAATAGTCCATACGGCGGAGCTATTGCCGGGGCCATGTTCTTAAAACAATTTGTGGGTAAAGCTCTTTGGGCACACTTGGATATTGCTGGGCCAATGAAGACATTTGATGGCCAATTTTTAGCCAAAGGTGCGAGCGGTGTGGGGGTAAGATTATTGGTGGAATTTGCCCGCAAAAAATTTGACAAATAATCAAGTCATGGTGTAGGGTGGCACTAGAAGGGTTTTATTAAACTAGATTTCATAAATCTATGAAAAAATTAAGGTTTTATAGTTCAAGCATATTGCTATATTTATTGCCATTAGCGGCGCTCGCCCAAGGCGGCCAGCAAGAAGACTATGGCCGCTTGGGGCTTAATGAATTTGGTGAATATACAAATTTGGGCACCAACATCCCCCTTATCCAAACCGTTGCCTCAATAATTAATTTCTTATTAGGTTTTTTGGGAGTGATTGCGGTTGTTTTGGTGTTGTGGGCAGGCTTTAGATGGATGACCGCGGCCGGCGACGAACAGCAGATAAGCACCGCTAAAAAAATATTAGCCGGCGGAGTTATTGGGTTAGCTATTGTTTTGGTAGCTTATGCCATAACCGCTTTTGTCATAGATCAATTATTGGAAGCTACACAGTTTAAAGATTATGGTACGCCTTAATTTAATAATAATTAATAATTTAGCCTTAATTAAAAAACTATGAAGAAAATACTTGCAACAATTTCCAGTGCTGCTCTCTATGGTTTGCCAGCCACGGTGATGGCCCAGGGTATAACCGATGACCTTTCAAACTTAGGTTTGAATGAATTTGGTAATGAAACCAATCTCGGCACCAACATCGCCTTAATTGGTACCATTGCCAGAATTATAAATATTCTTCTAGGGTTCCTAGGAGTGCTGGCGGTAATTTTAGTTTTGTGGGGAGGTTTTAAATGGATGACCGCTGCGGGGGATGAAGCTAAGATTGGTGAAGCTAAAAAACTCATGGGCGCCGGCGTCATTGGTTTAGTGATAATTTTGGCCGCCTTTGCCATTGCTTCGTTTGTGGTTAATCAGTTAACCGACGCTACTGGTTACAACGGATAATTTAATAAACGTATTAATAAAGAGTCTGCTAGTTAGCAGACTCTTTATTTTTTTACTATATTGAATTATCTTTACTTTAGATTTATTTTTTAACCATACACTATTAAAAGCTATGAAGAAAATACTCGCAACAATTTTCAGTGCTGCTCTCTGTGGCTTGCCAGCTATGGTGATGGCGCAGGGTATAACTAGCGACCTTTCAAACTTAGGTTTGAATGAGTTTGAGACTTCAACCAACTTGGGTACAAACGTGGCGCTAATCGCTACCATTGCCCGTTTGATAAATATTATTTTGGGTTTTCTTGGGGTATTAGTGGTGGTTGGAATTCTTTATGGCGGATTTAAGCGCATGACAGCCGCCGGCAACGAAGATCAGATCTCTAGCGGCAACAAGATTATGGGTGCAGGTTTAGTTGGCTTGGTGATAGTATTGGCAGCTTACGCCATTGCCGCCTTTGTTGTGAACCAGCTCACTGACGCTACTGGTTATAATCAGTAGTTTAATATAGGTTAAATTACGTCTGTTCTTGACAGACGGGGCGCGTTCCCGTATACTTAATTTTGCTGCTAATATGTTATCCACAACTAATAGCGGCAAAAACACTATGAGTAACACTAAATCACTAATCTCTCTAAGCGGCCCTTTCGGGGTATGACTTGATTTATCTTGTTGTCTACTTACGGTCGCTTGGAAACAAGCGATTTTTTGTTGCTTAAGAGCTCTTTAAAAAATAAATATTGGAGTAGAAATCAAGTAATTAATTGTAAGCGTAGTATTAAATTTAAGGTAAGTGAGTAGGTATGTACCTATTCATTCTTGTGGTTAAACCGCAAATAAGTGCAGATGGTGGATGCCTTGGTATGGAATGACGATGAAGGACGTAGCAGCCTGCGATAAGCCTCGGTGAGGTGGCAAGCAACCTTTGACCCGGGGATATCCGAATGGGGTAACCCAATCTGATGGAAGATCAGATTATCAGCCGCTGAATTCATAGGCGGTTAGAAGACAACCTGGGGAAGTGAAACATCTCAGTACCCAGAGGAAGAGAAAACACCGATACGTGGTTCTGTTGCTATCACTCGCGCAAACGTTTGTGAGTGGTAGTAGCAGTGCCACATAATTCCCGGAGTAGTGGCGAGCGAAACGGGACCAGCCCAAACTTAGTGACGCTTGAACTTGCGATGCGTGTATATCTTTTGATAGATACGAAGCGCGGGTTTTAAGGCTCATTCAGCCAATGTGTTTCTAAGCGTAGTAAGATAGTAGCGTCTTGAGAGTGAATGATTCTCAAGGGGAGAATTAGAAATCAAAACTTTCCTAGTCGAATGGCCTGGAACGGCCAGCCAAAGAAGGTGACAGCCCTGTAGGCGAAAGGAGTTTTGGGCTCCTAGTTATTATTCTTGAGTACCACGGGACTCGTGAAATCCAGTGGGAAGCAAGCGCGACTATGCGTTAAGGCTAAATACATTCCATAACCGATAGTGAACTAGTACCGTGAGGGAAAGGTGAAAAGCACCCCGGTGAGGGGGATGAAATAGTACCTGAAACCATCTGCTTACAAGGAGTCAGAGCGCTTACCACTTCAGCGTAGGTTTTTTGCTTATGGCCCTCGTGCTAGTCAGATACCGTACCGCCTGTTATCGCAGGTTAGGCGGCTGTACTGGGAACGAGCTGTAGGCGAACCTACGCTGAAGTGGTGCGTGATGGCGTGCCTATTGAAGAATGAGCCAACGAGTTAGCTGGTAGTAGCTGATTAAGTCCTACGGGACGTAGTCAAAGTGAAAGCGAGGCTTAACAGCCGTACTGAGTTTGAAAAGCGATGCGTGTATTTTCACGCCGCGCTTTTCTTACTCAAAAGCTGCTATCACTAGACCCGAAACCGGGTGACCTAGCCATGACCAGGGTGAAGCACAGGTAACACTGTGTGGAGGCCCGAACCCACGCGCCGTGCAAAACGCGGGGATGAGTTGTGGCTCGCAGAGAAATTCTAATCGAACTCGGTAATAGCTGGTTCTCCTCGAAATAGTTTTAGGACTAGCCTGTTCCATCGTTCCTGATGGTAGAGCACTGAATGGGTTTCCATGGCGTAAGCCTAGGCGATCCAACCAAACTCCGAATGTCAGGAAACGTAAGGAATGGAGTCAGAGCGTGAGGGCTAAGCTTCACCGCTCAAAAGGGAAACAGCCCATGATCACCAAATAAGGTCCCTAAATTTCAGCTAAGTGTTAAAGGCGGTCTCGTCGCTTAAACAACCAGGAGGTTGGCTTAGAAGCAGCCACCCTTTAAAGAAAGCGTAACAGCTCACTGGTCTAGCGCTGGGGCGCCGAAAATGTACCGGGGCTAAAGCTGAATACCGAATTTGTGGGCCCGTCGTAAGACGGGCGGTAGAGGAGCGTCCTCTGCTGCCGTGAAGCCCCAGCCGTGAGGCGGGGTGGAGCGCAGAGGAGTGCGAATGTTGGCATAAGTAGCAAAAAGACTAGTGAAAACCTAGTCCACCGTAAACCTAAGGTTTCCTGGGCAACGCAAATCGACCCAGGGTGAGGCGGGCCTAAGGCGAGGCTGAAAAGCGTAGCCGATGGACAGCAGGTTAATATTCCTGCCCCGCCATTAAGTTTCAATGGGGTGACGTCGTTTTTAAGGTTCTGCGCGATTTGGTTATGCGCGTGTACCGTGAAGCCGTGCCTGGTAGGTAAATCCGCCAGGATAATCGGCAGGCGCGGGACGTAGGGAAAGGGGCAACCCCGACCCGACAGAACTGGCGAGACGGCCTAGAAAAACCTCTAGAGTTAACTTAATGGTGACCGTACCGGAAACCGACACAGGTGGGTGAGGCGAGTAGCCTCAGGTGTACGAGAGAACCCTTGTTTAGGAACTCGGCAATACAACGGCCGTAACTTCGGAATAAGGCCTACCCGTCGCAAGACGGGTCGCAGTAAAAGACGTCAACCGACTGTTTATCAAAAACACAGGTCCCTGCAAAGCCGCAAGGCAACGTATAGGGGCTGATGCCTGGCCAGTGTCAGAACGTTAAGGCAAGAGGTCATTCCGCCGCAAGGCGGAGGCAGCCTTGAACTGAAGCGCTGATGAACGCCGGCGGTAACTATAACCGTCCTAAGGTAGCGAAATTCCTTGTCGGGTAAGTTCCGACCTGCACGAATGGCATAACGAGTTGACGACTGTCTCAACAAGGGACTCGGTGAAATTGCAAGACCCGTGAAGATGCGGGTTACCCACGGCTAGACGAAAAGACCCCGTGAAGCTTTACTACAACTTGGTATTGAGCATTATAAGTGCTTGCTCAGCATAGGTGGGACGCTTTGAAGCCCTGACTCCGGTTGGGGCTGAGCGGAAATATGAGATACCACCCTGGCGGTTTTAGTGTTCTAACCTCATGCCGTTATCCGGCTGAGGGACAGTATCTGGCAGGTAGTTTGACTGGGGCGGTCGCCTCCTAAAATGTAACGGAGGCGTTTACTAAGGTTGGCTAGCTCCCGATGGAAACGGGAGTGATAGGGCAAACCCACAAGCCAGCTTTACTGCAAGGGCTACAACCCGAGCAGTTGCGAAAGCAGAAGTTAGTGATCCGACGATCCAATATAGGATGGTCGAAGCTCAACGGATAAAAGTTACTCCGGGGATAACAGGCTGATCGGGTCCAAGAGTCCACATCGACGACCCGGTTTGGCACCTTAACATATCGGGGTGCATGAACAGTGATGTTTTTCCCAATCTTTTCGTTTAATTAAATAATTTAGACAGGAATCAAGATCAATAATCGGCTTATAACGGTGAACCCGTCAGTCCGCCCAGGGCGGACCCGGCAACACCGTGGGAAGTTCAACCTTCGCTCGCTTTTGGCGAGCTTCGGCTGACAGGCGTCTATAAAGTTAGATTGCTTGTACACCGTAGCTTTAGCGGAGGAGTAACCCCGTAACGACTGACCCGAAAGGGAAGAGCCCGCCAACGGCGGGCTAACACGCCGACTCTTGCAGTGAAATCTGAGGTTATGCGGTTCACGTTCGCCTAGGCGAATCCGCTACGATCCAGGGCAAGAAGAAGATATAGTCTGCGCCACATGAAAGTGTGGAATCAAGTACGATGTCGGCTCATCGCATCCTGGGGCTGGAGAAGGTCCCAATGGTTTGGCTGTTCGCCAATTAAAGCGGTACGCGAGCTGGGTTCAGAACGTCGTGAGACAGTTCGGTCTCCTGTCTGTCGTGGGCGTGCGAAACTTGAGAAGGCTCTTCCCTAGTACGAGAGGACCGGGAAGAACGAACCTCTAGTGCACCAGTTGGTCTACCAAGGCCATCGCTGGGTAGCTACGTTCGGCGCGGATAAACGCTGAAAGCATCTAAGCGTGAAGCCGTCTTCAAGATTAGGTTTCGTTGAGGAACCAGAGAGAACATCTGGTTGATAGGTGGTAGGTGTAAGGCCCGTAAGGGTTTAAGCCGAGCCATACTAATCGTCCGATGGTTTAACCACAAGAATGAATTGGTAAATAAAAACACTTACTTTAATGAAAATGTTTAAAAATGATGGCTGGCGTTTAGCGCTCGCCCTACTTCTAGTTACTGCTTTGGTCGGATTGGTGTTTTATTTTACACCACCAGTACTTTCCGGGCAGTAAACCTTAAAAAGCACGTCACTACGTTTTGGTGATTCAAGCCAAGGGGTAACACCTCTTCCCATCCCGAACAGAGCCGTTAAGCCCTTGAGCGCCGATGATACTCGGACATTAGTCCGCGGAAAAGTAGGCCATCGCCAAAACCTAGAGGCGTGTTTTTTTATTTACATAAGACTGCTACACTACGGAGAGTAAGTATGCGTACCTACGCTGATTTTCATATCCATTCTAAATATGCCCGGGCGTGTTCGCCGCAATTAACACCCGAGAATATTGATTTGTGGTGCCGTATTAAAGGTTTGGGTTTGGTAGCCACTGGTGATTTTACCCATCCTAAATGGTTTGATGATTTGCAGGAAAAACTTGAGCCTCATGGCGAAGGTTTGTATCGCTTGAAATCAGAGTTTAGGCAAAAAGAAGCCAGGTTTACACCTGTTGCGGAAACGGACGTTCATTTTATTTGCGGCACGGAAGTAGCGTGCATTTATCGGCATAATGAGCAAACCAGGCGGGTGCATCATTGTATTTTTGCTCCAAGTTTAGAAGTAGTTGCCAAAATTAATACCACCCTGGAAAAGCGTGGCTGTAAATTAGCCGGTGACGGCCGGCCGATTTTAGGTATGAGCTCAATTGAGCTGTTGAAAATTCTGCTGGAGATTGACCCCAGGAACGTGCTTATCCCAGCTCATGCTTGGACACCATGGTTTGCAATTTTTGGCTCAAAATCAGGCTATGATTCTATTGCCGAATGTTTTGAAGATCTGGCGCCTTACATTTTTGCTATTGAAACAGGCTTGTCATCCGATCCCGCTATGAACTGGCGAGTATCAGCTCTGGATAAAGTGGCTTTAACCTCACATTCTGATGCCCATAGTTTGCCTAATTTAGGTCGGGAGGCTGATGTTTTTGAAGGTAGTGAGCTATCTTACAGCGGAATAATGAAAGCTATTCGTGAAGCTAACCCGATAGCAGTTCAGTGAGAATAAACAAACTTCACCCTTGAAATTAAGCGGGACAGTTGAGTTTTTCCCAGATGAGGGCCGGTATCATTATGACGGGCACCGTGATTGTAAGGTGTGCTTATCTCCGGCCGAGTCTGCCAAACTTAAAAATATTTGTCCCAAATGCAATCGCGAGCTTACCATCGGTGTTCTAAATCGGGTGGAAGAACTGGCGGATAATAAACTGGGACGGAAACCAGTCGGGGCCTTAAACTACTTTAGCTTGATTGAGCTGGATAAGGTGATTGCCCAGGCTCAGGGCGTGAAAGGGCGGGCCACTAAAGCGGTTGAGGAACAATATTGGCAATTAGTATCCGAGGGGCGAGGCGAACTCCAGCTATTGTTGGATGTGCCGCTTGATAAACTTACAAGTCTAACTACCGAGAGAGTAGTGGAGGCTATCGGGCGTTTGCGCGCAGGAAAAATCGCTCAAATGGAACCGGGTTACGACGGTGAGTATGGCAAAATCCATTTATTCGCTCCAAGCGAACAAGCTGGTCCGCAGTCTAGTTTATTCTAATTGCAAATTAAATAAAAATCTCCGTACGAGACGGAGATTTTTTATTAATCAATTAGAATTGGTGGTGTTTGTTTGAAAAAAACACAAGCCATTTTACGGAGAGCCCCGATTGGCCGCCCTCGCTTCTGGTATTTCGGCGAAAAAATCCGGCGGCGACTGTAAAAAAATTGGCACCCTCGGCTGGATTCGAACCAGCAAGTCCTCGTACAGTTAACACCTAGAGGTTACAATTAGCCAGTTCAAGGGTAACAGGTGTTAACTATGAGATATGAACCCAATTATATATCCCAAAGAAGTACGAGCCCGCTGGTACCTCTCAGTTGACCGGGATGGCCGTACGGTCACTGAAACGTGTCAGATCTTTGGTCTTAGTCGAAAAACCTATCATAAGTGGTATAAAATCGACCATGGCTTAGGTACTGTTTTATATCAGCCACCACGTGGACAACCAGCAACGAAGCTAACCCATCAGGTGCGGCTATTAATTGAACGTGAAAAATTATTAACTAACTATGGACCGCTGAAAATGAAACTACTGTTAAAGCGACGGTTAGACCTATCTGTTTCCACCACCATAATCTATCGCTACTACCAGAAGAAAAAACTTATTCGTCGTCCTCAGAAACGACTGCCTTGGTATCAACCACTTAAAGAAGCTATTATCCCCAAGCAACCAGGAGAAGTTGTTCAAGTTGATACTAAATATGTTTGGTTGAATGGTATGAGGCAGTACCAACGTACTTTTATTGATATTTATACTGGTTTCCACCACGCGGTGGTTATGAATTCACTGGAAGCCCAAGCCACTATCATGGCCTTTGAACAAGCTGAAAAAGTATTTCCCTTTAAGATTAGTGGTATTCAAAACGATAATGGATCAGAGAATCGTGGCGTGTTTCACCAGTATCTTGGGGAACATGGTATCGCTCATTACTTTATTCCTAAATCCTCGCCTAATTGGGACGGGGCGGTGGAGCGAGCCCACGGCGTTATTGATCAAGAGTTTTACTTAAATCCTTTACGACCATGGCGCACACTAACTGAATATCTACATTGGTATAACGAGGAGCGAATTCACTTAGGAAAATATCTAAATGGCCTTACCCCTAGAGAAAAGTTTGAACAACATCAATCATCTTATCAAAAAGTGTTACCCTTGACTGTTAACTGAACAGTCCTCGTTAGAACCGAGGCAGTTTATCCATTAGCTTACGAGGGCAAGTTAAAGAAGCGCACAAGTGCGCTGAATCTTTATCTTCTTTTCCTCTTAAGCAAAAACATAATTGTAGATTATAAGAAATAGATAAGCCACGCAATGCAGGCCTTCTGCCGAGGGTGCGCCGGTCGTTCGCCATCTCATCCAAGTCGGACAACAATTTTTTCCTGCGGATAATTCTCAGGCGATCAGGCTCTAACTACTGGGTCGCTTTTTCGAAGTACCCTTAACTTTTTACCTTGCAAGTCCAGTTAGGATAGCTGTCGCTTTTGTGGCGATTATTCTCCCACTGAAGCGGTTGCAGATTGCCTATATCATCCGAGCCGCCGTCGGCAACTGGTTTGATATGATCAATCTCCCATCCCCACTGCACGGTCTCCCCGTATTTTACGCGTTGCATACTTGCACCGCATTTATCTTTTCGGTAACTCGGGTAGCTAGGTTCAACCTCACCTTTTTTCCAGACGGCCTCAACGGTAGCCTCGTCAAAAGTGGAACCATCGCGCCTTGTGCTGTAATTTCTTGCCATACTTAATTTCTGTTGGTTAATTATTCTGCCCCGTCGACATCATAGTTTGCTAGACCATCGGGATAGCTTTATTTTTAGCCACAGGAGATTATTTGTCAACTCTGTCATGTATTAATTAGGTGTGGATAACTTTTTGCATATCTTTGACATCTAAACTATAATACCAATATGCACACAATACAAGAAAAATTACTCAAAGTGATTGACGATAAAAATGTTGGCAATTTCACATTACGCCAAATCGGCGAATTGATAGGAGAAAAGCTCCCCCAAAAAGTTAAACACCATCTCTCCCAACTGGAACGAAAGGGTTTTATTTTGATTGACAGAAAAAATAAAAAAGTCAGCAGAATTAGCAACAAAGCAAAGGCTGGAGATATTTTTGTTTCAATTCCAATAGTTGGTGCCGCTAATTGTGGTCCAGCGACTATTTACGCCGATCAAAACATTGAAGGATATTTGAAAATATCCAAACGACTTGCTCCGAACAAGAAAAGTGTTTTCGCTTTAAGAGCGGAGGGTAATTCTCTCAACAAAGCAGACATAGGTGGCAAAAATATCGAGAGTGGAGATTTTGTTATTGTAGATAGCGAAAATACATCACCACGCGACGGTGATTATGTTGTGTCTGTTATTGATGGAATGGCTAATATAAAAAAATATCGTTTGGATACAGATAATTCTAGAATTGCCCTGTTGTCCGAATCAACGCAGGAATACTCACCAATCTTTATTCACAAAAACGATGACTTTAGAATTAGTGGCAAGGTTGTTGAAGTTGTGAAGAACATCGGGCAATAATATGCTAAAATAGGATTATATATTTATGAAGAAAAAAGAAATCAAATTTAAGTTAGCAGAATTATTTTCCGGCCCCGGCGGACTCGCTCTTGG
>Ga0075877_122_pt1 | contig 8848 bp, 8 predicted proteins | sample RifGroA1_FD_68300 | JGI IMG/M metagenome (GOLD analysis project Ga0075877, IMG submission 68300) | Parcubacteria bacterium GW2011_GWA1_43_27
ATCCACAAATCTCCAGGGTTTGCCTGAAAAATCGGTTGTTTTACCGCCGGCCTCAGTAACTAAGAGTACGCCAGCCGCCGCATCCCATGGATGAGTGCCAGGAATTACAATGCTTTCAGTGCGGCCAGTTGCCACCCAAGCTAACTCAACTGCTGCACTACCCATTTGCCGCATATCCACACTCTTCATTTTAAAATACCGGTACAATTCCACGGCCATTCTCATGTGCTTGGGGTGAGTGCCATAGCAATAAGTCAAAAAAGATTTTTTAAGTTCACTGGTTTTAGAAACATGAATTCTTTTACCATTCAAAGTTGCTCCTTTACCCTTCTCCGCTACAAATAGTTCATCCAAATACGGTGCATAAACCACCCCCAACATAGGCTTATCAATGTGATAAAGCGCCAGAGAGATGGAAAACAAAAGATGGAAAACAAAGGATTGTGCACGCGAAAATTAGTGGTGCCATCCAATGGATCCACCACCCACAACCAATTGGAATTATAATCATACAAACCAGATTCTTCGGAGAGGATGCGAGCGTTGGTTGAATGTTTTTTTAATAGCGTCAGAATAATTTTTTCCGCACCCTTATCGGCCCGGGTGACTATTTCATGGGCTGACTTTAAGGCAAAAACTCTAGCATCTTGCTTGAATTGCTGACGCAAATAAGCTCCAGCCTTTTTAACCGCTAATATAGCTAATAATCTAGACGTCATAATTTTTTCCTAATTCAAAGACTTCAAAATTAATTCCCTCGGGCTGCAAAATCCGGGAAAACATTTTTTGGGTTTTAAGGCACGCGCGTAATCAATCGCCTCAGCAATTGGTAGCCAAGGACCGGTAATGGGCATGGCCAATAATTCAACCGGTCTTTCAGGCTTAGTTAAGGCATCGCCGGGATAGAAAAATTTGTTGCCAAACATATAGCCAGTATTCATTATTATGGGAATAGCTGGGTAGATAACATGATGCTCTGTACCAATACCTTCAACTTCTAAATCACCGAATAATTGCTTATCACCATGTTGTAACAATTCATATGGCAACGCTTCCCGTGACATCAGATTTCCCACTGCCCTATTGGTATATACCGCTACGCCCGGATTATTGGCGAGCACTTGCTTTAATGACGGCACATGAAAATGATCCTGATGCTCATGGGTAATAATTACATGAGTCAGACCTCTGACGCTATTTTGTGCATCAGTATATTCACCTGGATCAGTAAGAATTTTAATTTCACCCTCTTCAATTATCAGGCAACAATGCCCAAGTTTAGTGATTTTCATATCACTTATCTTACCATAATTCATAAGACTGCATATCCTAGCCTAAAACCACACAAATATTGCTCAACCCTCCGCCCCCATCACACCTTTCGCGCGAATCATTGTATGGACAGCAATCTTATGATAGACTAGAAATATATGCGACTACGCGAACTGCAAAAAATCCTCCGCATCCTAGGAGGCCATAAGAGAGTTGAGATAATAAAACTTTTACTAAATGGCGAGGAACTATCTGTTGGTGAGATTGCTTCTCAGATAAAACTTTCACATACGGCTACTTCCAAACATGTGGTTATGCTGCGGCAAGCGGGCTTACTTGATCGACGGCAAGCGGGCTTTGAAGCTAAATACTGGCTGGAAAAAGACCTGCCTCATCAATTAGCTGCTCTAGTAAAATTGATTCGTAAAGCTAGCAACTGATTTTATCCAAAAATCCCATTGCTCTTCTAATCTCATCCAACCTTTCGCGCGAAAGGTTGGATTGGATATTTCAATGCCTAATGGATTCCTGATCTAGCTAATGCACTCTAAATTTTTTAAGGATAGCCAAATTGCGCGGATCGTCCTGGGGATTGTCTTTTGGGGTTTCCAGAATAAAATTAACTGCTTTCATCCGTTTATCTTGCACCAAGGCTTTAAAACCCTCCAGGCCAATCTTGCCTTTGCCTAAATGCTCATGCCGGTCGCGCTTACCGCCGAGCTCACCATAAGAATCATTGGCATGCATCAATTTTAAATATTTAAATCCGACTTTTTTGCCAAACTCGTCCAAAGTTATTTTAACCGCTGCCGCTGTGCTTAGATCGTAGCCTGAGGCGAACATATGGCAGGAATCCAAACACACACCAACTTTATTTTTATACTTAGCTGCGCTTTCTACATTCTTAATTAAATCTCTTAGCTCCTCAAAAGTGCTACCAACTAAATCTCCAGCGCCAGACGAATCCTCAAGTAAGAGTAAGCAACTACCTTTGTAGCCATCTAATATTCTCTGGACCGCCCGCCAGGTCTTGTGGAAACCTAGTTTAGGCCCAGCTGACTTGGTTGAACCTAAATGTGTCATTACATATTTGCATCCCAAAAGCGTGCCGCGCTCCAGCTCCTCACGGACAACAGCAATTGAGCCGTAGCGAATACGCGGCGTGGTGCTGGCAAAATTTATATAATAAGGCGTGTGAATGTAACTTTCGGCTTGCTTGAATTTTTTGCAGTTACCTTTAAACGCCGCGATGACACTAGGGGTTAATTTACTACCAGGCCCACCCTGGGGTGGACGGGAAAAGAACTGAAAAACCTCACAGCCGACTTCGGCCGCTCTTTCGGGCGCCTTATCTACCCCACCCGCAGCGGAAATATGTGAACCAAACAGCATAATCGCTTGACATATTACCATAAACCAGTAAGATTCGACTACAAACAAACGTGAACGTTAACATTGAAACTTAAAAAAGGAGTAAAAATATGTGCGGTATTATTGGTATTGTAAATCAGGCTCCTCGGCACCAGGCAGCGCCTGACCTGTATGTTGGTTTAATCAACATGCAGCACCGCGGCAAACAAGGAGCGGGTATTGTCACTTATGATGGACGGCGTTACTACGCTGAAAAAGGTCCGGGTGAACTGGCCCAAGCTTTCATTATTCCATCATCGTATGAAGCACGCCAAAAACTGGCCCAGCTGCTAGCTAGCCAAGGCAACGAGGAACAGTGGACACATATCCTGCCACCTCCCTCAGTTAGTTCTATGCTTGGTAATTCAGGTATAGGTCATACCCGTTACGGTACAGCCGGCATCTCCTCTCACCTTAATCTACAACCAATTGAGGGCAGCTTCCACGGCGAACCGTTCTTCTTGGCTCACAATGGCAACCTAGTAAACGCAAAGAGACTACGCCAGACCGCGCGCCTGAGTGACGGTTTCTCGGATACCGTCGTCATTACCACCATTCTATCCCAAAGCCAAGAACGCAATTTCGAACAAGCACTGCTTGGACTGATACGCGACCTTGAAGGCGCCTTCAACTTTATGGTGCTCTACCGTGGTTTTGTCTATGCCATCCGCGATCGCTTCGGTTTTCATCCGCTCACCATTGGTCGGCGCGAGCACGCTGATGGCATTGATAATATAGTAGCCTCGGAAACCTGCGCCTTAGATGTCTTGCGGGCCTCGAGGGTTCGTGAGGTAAAGCCAGGTGAAATTGTTCGCCTGGAGCCTAATGGCCATATAACCACCATGCACTTTACCCAAGACACTAACATAAAACTAGATATTTTCGAGTTTATTTACTTTTTACGGCCCGACAGCCAATGGTACGGCGTAGAGGCTGGCCAGGCACGTTACCAAATGGGTCGCCAATTGGCACTTGAGCACCCACTGGACGTGGATACTATTATTCCCATAGCTGACTCTGGAAATGAAGCGGCGCTGGGCTACTGGGAGGGGTTGGCACTCCGGGGTAGCCGGGCAATTTTTCGACCATGGGGCTTATTCCGCCCGCACTTTGTTAGTCGTACATTCATCGAACCTGTGCAGTCACAGCGTGAGCAGTACCTGAGGCTCAAATTTAACCCGCGCCAATCGCAGTTATACAACCGACACGTCGCGGTGGTGGATGATTCAATTGTCCGAGGCAATACCATTGCCGCCACCCTAAGGTTGCTCAAGGAAGCAGGTGTGGCTTCAGTAAGTATGGTTGTGTCGTCACCACCATACCGCTACCCAGATTTCTACGGTATCGACACCTATAGAATACAAAACGAACTGCTGGCCCAGTCACTGAACGGCAACACACAATCAGTTGCCAAATCAATCGCCCGGCGCTTCGGGCTTCGTAAACTCGGGTACCTTAGCTTAGTAGCTACTTTAAAGAGCGTTAGCCAGTTGAGCGACGGATGGTTGAAGTCAAAAGATTTTTACACTGGCCCGTTCACTGGCCAATATCCAGCCGGCCTGGGCGATTTCGCCACTTAATATAAATCATCTGAATAAAGCCCGATCATTAATCGGGCTTTTTTATTCCACCAATTTCTTCTTCAACCACTCTATAACCCGACGATTGGTCAACACTTGTTGCACATAACTGCGATAATCGTCCGAATTAAGCTGAGTAGTCATCCGTTCATCACCGCCATAATGCTCTAAAGAATGAACAATTTCCTGCTCCACCGCCATCTCATCAGTTGCCAAATTCTCTTGGTTAGCAAATGTCCTTACAATTAAGGCTACTTTTACTCGCCTGGTCGCCGGGGTGCTAAATTCTTTTTTCAAACCCTCTTCGTCTTTTTGAATGCTCTGCAAATACTGCGACCATTCCACTCCCCGCTCGGTAATGCCATGTTTTAATTCATGCAACATGGTTTCCGCTTCATTAATTAATAAAACCTCAGGAATGTCACCGAATTTAGCTTGCACCACAATTGCCTCCAACATCTCACGCTCCAGCCTTTGCTCTTCCTGAATATTTTTTTCCTCCTGCAAATTCTCGCGTAATTTATCTTGAAAATCTTGAGCGCCGGCAAATTTACCTAAACTTTTGACAAAATCATCAGTCAGTTCTGGCAAGGTGCGTTCAAATACCTGGCTTAATTTAACCCAAACTTGAGCCTTTTTACCGGCCAAGTCCGACCGATAGCTGCTCGGGAAAGTTAGCTCAAACTTTTTTTCTTCACCGCTATTTAAACCAACTAAATTATCTTCAAAACCTGGCACCAACTGGCCAGCGCCTAAAATTACTGGATATTTTACTTGTTTGCCGCCATCCATAGCCACACCGCCCAAACTAACTTCAAAATCAATTTCCACCCGGTCCCCTAATTTTGCCAGACGAATCACAGCTACTTCACTAACTCGGCCATCCCGAATTTGTTCTATTACTTTATTTACTTCAGCTTCATCAACTTTAATTTCTTGGCGTTTAATTTTAACTTTTTCCCATTTACCTAAATCTACCTCAGGCAATTTTGATACCGTGGCGTGAATCACAAACGGTTCAGCTGATTGCAAGGCCAGAGTGGGCTGGCCCACCACTGCTAAATTCATTTCCGCAACTAATTTGGGGTAATGTTCCTTAACTGCTTCCCACATTGTTTCCTGATCAAGCGCGGCTGGATCTAATTGCTTCTTAATAACATCATCAGGAATATGTCCAGGCCGGAAACCTTTAATATCAAGCTCACTGCCAGCCTGCCTGAGCGCGCGTAATTCAAATTTAGTTTTTTCCTCGGGCGTTAAAGTAATTGTTATCTGAACTTTACCCCCGTCGATATTTTTAATTTGATGCTCCACAAGAAAAATTAATTAAATCAAAAACGCTACCAATAACAAAGCGACCACATTCAATATTTTTATCATTGGGTTAATGGCTGGGCCAGCTGTATCTTTATACGGATCCCCGACCGTGTCACCAGTAACCGCGGCTTGGTGGGCTGGGCTACCCTTGCCACCATAATTGCCAGCTTCAATATATTTCTTAGCATTGTCCCAAGCTGCGCCGCCGGTAGTCATAGAAATGGCTACGAAAATTCCAGTTAAAATACTGCCAACCAATAATCCACCTAAAGCCTCAGGCCCCAAACCAAAACCGACTATGATTGGTGCTAATACTGGAATAAGTGCGGGCACAATCATTTGCTTTAAAGCACTTTTAGTAACAATATCAACTGCCTTGGCATAATCCGGTTTAGCTGTGCCGGCCATAATTCCCGGAATTTCCTTAAACTGCCGCCGCACCTCTTCCACTACTTGCCCAGCTGCTTTGCCCACTGCTTCCATGGAAAGAGCACTGAATAAATACGGCAGTAAACCGCCAATAAATAAGCCCACCAAAATTCTTGGCTCATCAAGATTAAAATTTAACACCACACCACGATCTGCAAATTCCTGTACATAAGCCGCAAACAAAACCAGGGCTGCAAGGCCAGCGCTACCAATAGCATAACCTTTAGTGACAGCTTTGGTAGTATTGCCAACCGCGTCCAACGGATCAGTCACCGCCCGCACCGACTCAGGCAGTTCTGCCATTTCCGCAATGCCGCCGGCGTTATCAGTAATTGGGCCGTAAGAATCTATGGTCACAATTATGCCAGCCATAGAAAGCATAGCCATAGCCGCCACCGCCACACCAAATAAATTAGCCAAAGCATAAGCCCCCAAAATCGCCGCTGCGATTACTAGCACTGGCCAAACTGTTGAACGCATTGAAACAGCTAACCCGGCAATAATATTAGTGCCATGACCAGTGGTGGAGGCCTGCGCGATTGCCTGCACTGGCTTATGGTTGGTGCCCGTGTAATATTCGGTAATCCAAACTAAGAGCCCGGTAACCACCAAACCAATTAAGCTTGCTAGATATATATTAATTTCCGGGTACAAACCATTGCCGGCCATAAAATACTTAGTGGCAAAATAAAAAGCTGCGGCTGCTAAGACACCCGCTACTATCAAACCGCGATACAGGGCAGCCATAATATTCCCGCTTGAAGAAATTTTTATAAACAAACTAGCAATCAAAGATGCTAATACTGAAATACCGCCAAGCACTAAAGGATAAATAATAGCCACGTCAAAATTCTCAAAAACCAGTGAACCCAAAATCATGGCCGCCACCGCGGTCACGGCATAAGATTCATAAAGATCAGCCGCCATACCAGCACAATCGCCTACATTATCACCCACATTATCTGCAATCACTGCTGGGTTCCTCGGGTCATCCTCAGGAATACCGGCTTCTACTTTGCCTACTAAGTCTGCGCCAACATCAGCGGCCTTGGTATAAATGCCGCCGCCTAAGCGGGCAAACACAGAAATCAAACTGCCGCCAAAACCAAGACCAATCAGTGCTGGTAAATTTCCATCACTAACCCAGTAAAAACCAGCTACACCAAACAGAGCCAAACCAACAACCAATAGCCCTGTAACTGAGCCACCCCTGACTGCCACCCGGAAAGCGGAAGCTAAACCTTCTTTAGCGGCCTCAGCTGTACGCACATTAGCGCGCACCGAAACATTCATACCAATAAAACCAGCGGCGGCGGAAAAAACAGCCCCGACTAAAAATGCTAAAGCTGTAGTCCAAGTCCAAAAAAATCCAAGCAACAAGAATAAAACTAAAGCAATTATAGACACGGTTTTATATTGGCGCGATAAATAAGCTTTAGCTCCAGCCTGAATAGCCGCGGCAATTTCACGCATGCGATCAGTACCTGAAGGTAATTTGGTTACCCAGCGCATTAACCCTAAGCCCCACAAAATTGTGATCAACGAGGCTAGAAGCGCAAATGAAATTGGCGTAAACATAAGATTTAAATTCAAAGATTAAAAATAAAATTAATGTACTAAGCCGACGGCTCAGTTGGTTCTTCGGTCTTGGTTGTAGGCTCAGTTGGTTCAGTACTTTCAGATTGTTTTTCTGGGGATTCAATTACTTCACCTTCAGTTGGTGTTTTAGTCGCATCCTCTTCAGCTTCAATATTCTGCACCTCACCTGTAGCACTGCCAATAATATCTATTTTCCAGCCAGCTAGCTTTACCGCTAAGCGTACGTTTTGTCCACCACGGCCAATAGCCAAAGACAGCTGATCTTCGGCTACGGTCACCTTAGCCGAATGATTAGCCTCATCAATTTCCACTAACTGTACTTTAGCTGGTGAGAGCGCCGCGGAGATAAATTTTTGGGCGTCCTCTGACCACTCAATAATATCTATTTTTTCTCCCCCCAACTGAGTAATTACAGTTTGCACGCGCATGCCTCGTTGCCCGACACAGGAGCCAATCGGATCAATATTTGGTTCAGTGGCAATGACGGCAATTTTTGTGCGGCTGCCAGCTTCGCGGGCAATTGATTTAATCTCCACAGTACCAGCCGCAATCTCCGGCACTTCCTGAGCAAATAATTGTCGTACGATTTCTGGGTGAGTCCGTGAAACTAAAACCTCCGGGCCGCGGGACGAAGCTGACACTGATACTAAATAAACTTTAACGCGCGCCCCAGTGGCATAATGTTCCCTGGGGATCTGCTCCGCATATGGCATTACTGCCACGGTATGACCTAAATCAACAAATACGGTCCGACCCTCCACACGCTGAATTGTCCCCAGCAATACTTGGCCTTCTTTGTCCTTGTATTCTGTAAATACCATTTCCCGTTCAGCCTCACGCAAACGCTGAATAATAACTTGCTTCGCGGTTTGAGCGGCCACTCGGCCATATTCTTCTGGTACGGGCAATTCAGTGCGGATTTCCTCACCCTCAGCTGCATCTTTTTTGATCTTCTTAGCATCCGCTAATAAAATTTCCTTTTTTTCGTTAATTTCTTCCTCGCCTTCCGCTGGACCAATCACTACTGTTTTCACGTCAAAAATCCTGGAGCCGCCAGTTACGGGATCAAACTCTACTTTAATATTTTGATTAGGCTCGCCAAAATCCTTGCGGTAAGCACTAGCTAAGGCCTGTTCAATTGTTTCCACCACGGCAGACACGGGAATATTCTTCTCGTCGCAAATCTGCTGAATAGCCATTAAAATTGGGGATGTTTGCATATTGAATTGTTATTTAATTGT
>Ga0075877_123_pt1 | contig 8707 bp, 9 predicted proteins | sample RifGroA1_FD_68300 | JGI IMG/M metagenome (GOLD analysis project Ga0075877, IMG submission 68300) | Parcubacteria bacterium GW2011_GWA1_43_27
CAAACGAGACAAGCGAGGAATGATATAATTGCTGCATGGAAGTATTTTACATAGCCCTGCTGACTCTTATCGCCAGCACTATCGGGACCATCACCGGTTTCGGCACCTCCACCATCATGATTCCGGTGCTGGTTATGTTCCTGCCGCCGGTGGAAGCGATATTTTTGGTGGCCATCATCCACTGGTTTGGCGATATTTGGAAGGTGGCGCTGTTCCGGCAGGGGATAAATCTTAAACTCATTCTTTGGTTTGGGCTCATCGGTCTCGCCGCCAGTTACCTTGGTGCATCCCTGTCGCTGGGAGCGGATCAGCCCACGCTACTTCGGGTGCTGGGGAGTTTTTTGGTAGTGTACGCTGTATTCCTTATGTACCAATCTAAATTCAAGATTCCGGCCAGCAATACTGCGGCTTTCTCAGGAGGTGCGCTGTCTGGGTTCTTTGCCGGCATGTTCGGTATCGGCGGTGCGGTGCGGAGCATGTTCCTGACCGCTTTTGACCTGCCCAAAGCAGTGTACCTAGCGACCGCCGGTACTATAGGATTGGCGGTTGATTCCACCCGCATCATAACTTATTTCACCGGCGGAGTGGTTCTGCCGTCCCATTTATGGTGGAGCTTACTCATTCTGATTCCGATTTCTTTTGTGGGAGCACATGTCGCCAAGCGCGTAGTGGATAGGATTCCACAAGATAAATTCAGGACCGTGGTCGCGGTATTCCTATTCGCAGTCGGGATTAAGTTTTTACTGTGGCCGTAATGGTATCAGATTAGAGTATACTGCTAATATGAATTCAATTATCAAGAAACCCAGGACGCCTGGACCAAAACGTTGCTGTTCTTGGAGAAAAATCTTCAGTAGAGCGAAATGAAACCTGCTTATTATTTGCTGACGGCAATATTTTTAGTCGCTGCCTTGGTAGCGGTTTGGACAGTAACCGCGGCTAATAGCCCTTATCGCTTTACCGAATATGAAGCGGGTTTTGATGAAGCTGAATCGATACCAGAGACGAATATTAGTTTAGAGCCGGAACTTTTAGCCATCCAAGATTGGCAGCGGCCCGAAGGGCCGCTGAGAGTGGGCTTGCAGGTGGGGCATTGGCAGAATGAGGAAGTGCCGGAAGAATTAGAAGGTTTAAAGAAAAATGCTGGTGGAGCACAAGGCGGCGGAAAGTATGAGTGGGAAGTGATGCTAAATATTGCAACCTTAGCGGCTGAGCAATTGGCTCAATATGGTATTGAAGTTGATGTTCTACCGACCACCGTGCCGCCTAATTATTATGCTGATGCTTTTGTGGCCCTTCATGCCGACGGTAATTTGGATCAATATGTTTCCGGTTTTAAAATAGCTCACCCGCGGCGTGATTACTCTGGGCTTTCAGCCGAATTGGAAGCAATAATGTACGAGCAGTACGAAGCCGCCACCGGTTTCCGGCGCGATTCCAATGTCACCAGGCGCATGCGCGGCTATTATGCTTTTAACTGGCGCCGGTATGACCACGCCATTCACCCAATGACGCCAGCCATTATTTTGGAAACAGGGTTTTTAACCAGTCCAGCTGACAGGAAAATATTAATAAATAATCCCCAAGTAGCCGTTGAGGGTATTGTGCAGGCGGTCTTAGAATTTCTTAAGGTTGATTAGTTGGCCATTTATCTGATTTATTGATAAAATAGGTTACAGTATGTCTGTAAAAATTTCATCCGCTGTAAGCTTGGCATTGTCAGCGGCGGTCATTTCCGGCCTAGCGAATTTTTTTAATAAAGTGGGGATAACAGTGGTGTCGGATGCGGTGCTCTATACTTTTATTAAGAATGGCTTAGTGGCCATAATATTTTTGGCTATTTTAGTGTTAAGCACTCGTTGGCGAGAAATCAAACAACTAAATAAAGGCGACTGGGTTAAGCTTATGGCCATTGGTGCAATTGGTGGCAGCCTGCCTTTTATTTTATTTTTTACCGGCCTCGCCATGACTTCGGCGGTGAGCGCCAGCCTTATCCATAAAACTTTATTTATCTGGGTGGCCTTGTTAGCCATGCCGTTTTTAGGTGAGCGCCTAGGCAAAATTCAGTGGGCGGCCTTGGGATTATTGCTATTTGGTAATTTTTTCTTAGGTTCCTGGCAGCAGCTGACTTTAGGTAAAGGTGAATTATTAATCTTAGCTGCTACTTTGCTGTGGGCTGTGGAGAATATTATTGCCAAGCGAGCTCTGCAAAATATTTCCAGCTTGTTAGTAGCCTCAGCTCGTATGGTATTGGGTTCGGCATTGATTTTGCTGGTGGTGTTAGTGCAGGGCAAGGCAGGGTTAATTAGTAATTTATCTTATGAACAATGGAGTTGGGCAATTTTAGCAGCTGGGCTGTTGTTTGGTTATGTAATTTGTTGGTATTCGGCTCTTAAATCCGCCCCAGCTTCAATTGTCGCTAGTTTACTAGTACCAGCCTCACTAGTGACCAGCTTGTTATCATTGATTTTCTTGGATAAATCTTTAACAGGCGCAGAAATAATTAGTTCTATTTTAGTTATTTTAGCTATTGGAATTATTATTTGGTCAGGGCGTAAATTTTCTCGTTCAGCTAGCTATGCCGAAGCTGGCAACAACTAAAGTTGATGGGGTAGCACGCTGTGCCCGTTATGCTTTTGGCCCTAATCGCCTGCATTTGTGCGGACCAGATGCTAACAGCGAAGTTTTGGCCTACTTGAAAGCTGGAGTAACAGACCCGGGGCTGGAATCGTTATTGAGAAAATTTGGCACGCTTTACCCGTACTTGTTGCATATTGCGCGCGCCAATAATATAGCTGACCCGTTTGACGCGCGGGTGGTGGAGGCTTATTGGATCGGCAACGAATTATTGGAAACAATTCCGTTACAGGTTTTTTATCGGCACTTGGTAGATAGTTTAAGGCTTAAGGCTAGGGGGCCGAAGATGCAATTCAATACATTGGAAGCCAAGTTACCGCGAGGTGCCCGCATGCACCACTCGTTTCATGTGCTAAATGTTTATGAGCGCACTGGCCATGACCAAAGTTTGCACACCCTGGAGAGTATAGATGCTTGCCGCGTGAGCTGGGGTAGAATAGATAAAATTGAGGGGGGTAAAATAATTGTTTGGCGCCAACCGCTAAAACTTGAAGCGGGCAAGCTTAGTTTAGGCGAGGAAGAATTATTTACAGTAACTAGACGCCTGGAAGATGATTTTATGGAGGGGCCGAAAGTAGGGGATATTATTACCATGCATTGGCAGGTGCCTTGTGAAGTGGTTACCCAAAATAATGTCCGTTGGCTGGAAAAATACACCCGGCAGCACCTTGCCTTAGCCAACCAAACACTCTAAATAAATATGGAAGTTTGGATATTTGGTAACCCAGATTTACCGCAAGATTCCTTGCCGGTGCGTTTACGACCGCAGTTAGCTAGTGAATTCCCTGAAGTGAACTTTATATTACAAGATCCACTGGAAGACTGGCCAGACAAAGATAAGCTAATAATTATTGATACGGTGGTTGGGCTTAATAAAGTTCAGGTCTTCACTTCGCTTGCTGATTTTGCCAATACACCTTTAGTAACCATGCATGATTTTGATTTAAAAAATGAGCTAGCTTTTCGCGCTAAGCTCGGTAAATTACCGCCGTTTGTGATTATTGGCGTGCCGGAGAATATCAATGAGACCGAAGCTATTAATCAAATTAAGCCGATACTTTTGCAATATTTAACTTAAGGAAGTGTGAGGCACAGCTCATGCACGGGTCGTAGGCGCGGATTAACTTCTCCAGCTCCAGCTGGATTTTTTCTTGAGGCGGATTTTGGGGCAATAATTCCTCCACTAATCTCGCCATATCTTGCTCTATATTTATTTGATTTTGCCCGGTTGGTACTACAATCTCTCCCTCAACAATATTGCCTTGCTCATTTATCTCCACTTTATGATAAAGTGTGCCCCGGGGAGCTTCAATAACACCCACACCAATGCCGGAGACGCGGGTTGGCTTCACAATTTCTTCAGCCATAAATTTCTCAGTTTCCAAAAGTTCAATTGAATGATCAACACAATGCAGTAACTCAATAGCTTGCGCTAGGTTATTATCAAAAATATTAGTGGAAGGGAAGCGGGTGAGGGCAGCAGCGGCATCTTTTTTTGTATTGTCATGCAAGCTGTCTTTGGCCAGATTGATCCTAGCTAAAGCCCCGACCATGTAAGATTGGCCGTCAAAAGTGTAGCCGGAGGCTTCGGAATAAGGAATAACCACATGTTCTAGATGATCCTTAAAATCAGCTTCAGATATTTTAAGGCCAGTATCACTGATAATAGTTCCCTCCAGGAAGCTGAAAGGGTTAGCCGTCAAGGCCATGAAATGTGTCTTACGATCAAAATGCCAATCACATTTAGCAAAGCGTTCAATAGTGCGCAAGACCGCAAATCTTACCTCTTTAAGTTTGGCAATAGCTTCTTTAATCTCTTCATCTTTTGGAAAATGAAGCCAGCCGCCAATAGTGGGGTGCAGAGCATGAACACTGCGCCCAGCAATTATTATAGAGAGAAAATTGCCCGCGCCCTTAATGGCAAAAGCATCATGTAAAATTTCATGTTGTTCCGGATCATTCTCATCAAAAGATAGGAAAGAATCTTTACCGTACATATCCGGTAATGAAAAAAGGTAAAGATGTAGGGCGTGGTCGCGGATATTTAGCCCGTACATAGTTAGTTTTTTCAGAATTTGCGTTTGCCGGCTTGGTGTTATGCCCAAGGCATGTTCGCAAGCTTCAATACTGCACATCAGGTGAGCATTAGAGCAAGTGCCGCAAATGCGTGCTAATAATTGGGGCACGGTTTTATATGGCTTGCCGCGCATTGCTTGGGTATAAAACCTTTTGTATTCAGTCACAGCAAAACGGCATTTTTCAACTTTGCCAGCCTTAACTACCACATCCAAAGTGGCCGCGCCCTCTACTTTGGTTATTTCTTTGGTTAAAGATAGGTCTATTTGATGCATTATAGTAAAATCAAAATTTAAATATCAAAAATAAAAAATTAAACCTTAACACCAAATTCTTTCAGAAATTTATCCAGCGCTTCCAGGAATTTTTTCTCATCCATCGGGCAGCCCGGCACAGCCGCATCAACTGTTACTACATCGGAAAGTTTTTGCACATGGGGCATATAAGCAAAGCGCGCCATGATTGGTTCAATTTCTTTTAAGCGTTCGGGATCAAATTGGTCCCGCTGAGCACTAGGTAAACCCATACAAGCGCAGGCACCGATGGCTACCAATTTTTTAGCTTTAGAACGGATTTCTTTAAGCTTAGCTACCTGTTCGGGTGAAGCTAAGGCGCCTTCCACAAAAGCCACATCCATTTCGTCCATAGTATTATTGGTTTGCAAAACTCGGGCGTGCCTAAAATCCAGCAACTTTTTCCAGTCTTGCCAACGGTCGTTCATGAGTTCGGTAAAAAGTATGGTGCTGTCTTCGCAACAACTGAAAGTGAACCAGCCGACGCGTAATTTTTTATTAGCAGTTTCGGCCATAAGTTAATTATACCAGGCGAGTGAGCGATTAGCTAAATTTATCCTTTAGCTACAGTTAAACCCCAGACGCCGCTGGCGCCGTTGGCTTTTAACACCCGGGCGCACTCTTCCAGGGTCGCGCCTGAAGTATAAACATCATCCACTAAAATAAAGGCCCGGCCAGCAATATTAGCTCCAGGCAAAATTTTGTAAACACCCTTGATATTTTTAGCCCGGTCAGCTTCGTTTTTTAATTCGCTTTGCGGTTTTGAATTAACTATTCTTTGCAGAGTTAGTTCATTTGGTAAATTAACGTTTTGCGAAATTAACGCAGCCAAAATTTCTGATTGGTTAAAGTCCCGTTGCCGTTCTCGCCTTGGCGCTAACGGCACTGGCGTTAAACACCATTGTTCGCGCGGAACCTCATGCCAGGCTGGTGGTAAGTTAAAAGCGCGCATTAGTCCGTTAATTAGATTGACCAAAATAGGCGCCACCTCGCGCACACCATCAAATTTAAAAGCTTTAATTAAATTACGAACAATTGGGTTGCCATAAGGCTGGGCCGACCAAACGCCGCTAAGATAATGGCCTCCAGCACAGTTGGGGCAAAATTCGCCCAAGCTGGTGACAGTTTGGCAATCCGGGCAGTGAAGCTGTCGCGGATAGGTAAGCGAGGCCAGACAAACGGGGCAGCACCAAGCGCCCCAGCGGCCGCAATTGAGGCAGCGGCGGGGGAAAATAGCTTCTAGCAGCCACTGCCAAGCGGCGTTAAGTAATGAGAAAGGGTTTTGAGCAGTTTTTTTAAACATAATCTTTTGCTCTTAGCCCTTACCTTTACTTTAGAATGACCTGTCCGTTTTTAACTGATAAAGTGAGATTGGCTGGCGGTTTTATTTTGCTTTGTAACAGCCGGGCGGTAATTGGATCCTCTACTTTATCGGTTAAATATCGTTTAATGCCACGCGCGCCTTCTTGGGGTGAAAAAGTCAGTTTAGCAATCGCCCCAACCACGCCGCGCCCTAAGCGGATTGTTAGATCAAGTTTTTGTGCCTGGAAGCGATTGTTCAACTCAGTTACTTGCAGTTTTACAATTTCAGCTAAATCCGACTCTTTTAATGGATTGAAGATTATTACCCCGTCCAGGCGGTTGAGAAACTCTGGCCGGAAAAATTTTTTTACCTCACCCATTAATTGATCTTTAGTTTCCTGCCACTCATTAGCCCAATTACTTTGGGCTTTATCAACTTCAGCGGTGAAACCAAGTTTGGCTTGCTGGGTTAATTCTTTTAAGCCCAAATTGGAGGTCATGATAATAAGAGTATTTTTAAAGTTCACCTGTTTGCCTGAGGCATCAGTCAAATGCCCTTCATCTAGTACTTGTAGTAGCAGATTGAAAATATCCGGGTGGGCCTTTTCCACCTCATCAAACAAAACAATAGCCGATTGTTTTCGCCTGACCACGTCAGTCAATTTATTTGAATCTTTATAGCCAACATAGCCAGCCGGGGCGCCGATTAGCTTGGAAATATTAAACCCTTCGGAAAATTCCGACATATCAAGCCTAACTAAAGCTTGTGGGTCTTCTAAAACAATTTCCGCTATTGCCTTAGCTAGCTCAGTTTTGCCAACGCCGGATGGCCCTAAAAACAGGAATGAACCAAGCGGGCGATTAGGATTACCCAAACCTAGGCGGCCGCGTCTGATCGCACGGGTTACAGCCTTGATTGCTTCCGCCTGTCCCACGATTCGGCTTGATAGTTTTTCTTCCAAAGCCATCAATTTGGTTTTTTCTTCAGCCAGCAGTTCAGTAATTGGTACGCCAGTAATTTGCGATACCACCTGAGCAATTTCTGGCCGGGAAATTGTGCCGATTTTTTCCTCGCCCGTTTTCCGATTTTTCTTTAAGTTTTCCAGCTCATGTTTAACCCTGGCTTCTTCTTCTTTATGAGCGTTAGCCAGCGGGAAATTCTCTTCTTGCACGGCTAGTTCTTTAGCTTGTTGTAGTTGCTTAAGGCGAGCGTCAAACTCACGGATTTTTTTGGAATTGCCTTGGGGTAAATATGAGGTGCGGACATGACTGGCCGCCTCGTCAACCAGGTCAATGGCTTTATCTGGCAGAAATTTATCAGGTAAATATCTTTCCGATAGGCTGACAGCCGCCTCAATCGCTTCATTGGTAATGGTAACGCCATGGAATTTTTCGTAATTGGCTTTAATACCCTTTAGCACCGCCTCAGTTTCCTCAGGCGTCGGTTCCACTACTTGCACTACTTGGAACCTACGTTCTAAGGCGGCATCGGATTCAATTGATTTTTTATATTCTTCCTGGGTAGTAGCGCCAATACAGCGCACCAGGCCTTTAGCCAGCGCTGGCTTGATGATGTTAGCCAAATCTAAACTGCCTGGGGCGGCGCCAGTACCGACAATGGTATGAACCTCATCAATAAACAAAATAATTTCCGGGTGAGTTTTAAGTTCGTCCAAAATTTGCTTTAAGCGTCCTTCAAATTCGCCACGGTACATTGTGCCCGCAACCACCAGCCCTAAATCTAGGGCCATTATTTTTTTATCAAGCAGGAATTCCGGTACCTTACCTTCCATGATTTTTTTAGCCAAGCCTTCAACGATTGCAGTTTTACCAACCCCCGGATCACCCAACAACAGGGGATTATTTTTAGTACGAGTGCCGATATATTGATGCTGTAATCGCCAGGCAATCAGCACAGATTTTTCCACAATTTTTTTAACGGTTAAGCTCAACTCATCACTTAAAATATCCAGCAAGGTCTCTTCGTTAGGTTCGTCGTTTAGTAGAGATATAGTTGCCTGAGCTGGTTGGGTATTCAGTTTGGCGTGCAATTGTAAAGGTGAGAGGCCATGTTTATCTAAAATCTCAGCTGATAAGCTGCCGCGCTGGGAAGCCAACGCCAGCAAAACATCAGCCGGCTCCAGCTGTTTACGCCCAGCATTATTAGCGGACATGCGGGCCAACGACAAAGTTTTTTGATAATGGGTGGTGAATTTGGAGAAAATATCAAGCATAAGCGTGCCTAAAGAATAGTTTATTACGCGCTAAAAATCAATAGCTTAGGAGCTATTATATTATACGTAAAATTATAAGATTTATTACGTAATTTTTCGCAAAGCCGCCACTCTTTCAGCTAGGGGCGGATGGGTCATAAAAAGTCTGCCCAAAAAATTTGGTTT
>Ga0075877_139_pt1 | contig 8061 bp, 10 predicted proteins | sample RifGroA1_FD_68300 | JGI IMG/M metagenome (GOLD analysis project Ga0075877, IMG submission 68300) | Parcubacteria bacterium GW2011_GWA1_43_27
AGTTGGCCAACTGAGTGAACTGACTGAGCTTAACTTGTCTTACAACCAATTTACTGGGTTGCCGTATGAGTTGGGTAATTTGAAAAAACTTAAAATCCTGAACTTAACTGGCAATGCTTACGCCGAAGCTGATTTGGCAGTGATCCTGCGTGGGATCCCAAACGTCAGGGTGATCAAATAATTTATTTGCCCAAAGCGGCAATATCATCCGCATAGCCATCCGCCAGCTCCAGGACGCTGTTGCCATAAAAACTATAAGCCGGGTTGGTACCACCGGAGAAATAGCGCATAGCCGCTTTCCATTCGCCGTCGCGGGTGCCATCAGCCCCATTGGCTTTTAACATTATGCCAGCCGCCACAAAAGCATCCCTGATATCCCACGGGTTGGCGGGCGAATGGCCAGTAAATGCGCTCACCCGCGCTTTGTAGCCTTGCCAAGTGGAAGGGATAAATTGCGCTGGCCCCATCGCCCCACCCCAACCAAGTTGTGAGCCGTCCTTATTGCGCATTGGGCAAGAGACTGGGGTTTCATCTGGATTCATACCTAGTTCTTTGGTGATGGCCAACCAAGGCTCATGGTCACGTGTCGGCTTCATAATTACGCGCCAGCCTTTGGCCGGTGGATCACCCGGCCGATTACAAGTGCCAACATTTTTACCTAAATTAGATTCCTGAGTTAACACCGCCAGCAAAAAAGCAGCCCTAACACCAGTTTGTTGTGATACCCAAGTAGCAATGTCCACGGCCGCCCCAAAGGTGATATTCTGGCTGACACCTAAAAGCTGATAAATTCGGCCGCGAATTTCAGCCACGCGCTGTTTGCTGACGGTAATTTCTTTTTGATATTCGCTTTCTCGCCCCTTTGTCTTATTAAGCAAAGTATTTTGTTCATTAACCGAACTGACCAAGGTTTGCTGCTGCAATAAAGTTAAAGATAATAAATTCTTATTATCGTCCTGCTGCTCGGCTAAAACAGCGGCCTGGCTCTCTAACTGCTGTTTGGTAACTTTGAGCTCCTTCATTAAAACCTGCAAACCTTCACTCACCTGCACATAAGCCTCCAGATCCACCATCATGTCGGAGAGTTTCCCGCCTAAAATAAATGTGTAGTAAAACGGAAAATTATCCCGCTGATACATTAACCTAATATATTCGCTTAACTGCTGTCGCAGTTCGGTAATCAAAGATTCATGCTGAGCAATGTCATCCAGGGTAACGGTTATTTTCTTCTCCAGGTCAGAAATTTTTAAATTAGTCGCCTGTATCTGCAAATTTAGTGCCGCCTGCTTGGCCCGCAACTGCCTAATTTTATTCTGCAAGGTATTTTTTTCACCTTTGATCACGGTCAGCTGCTGCTCGTATTCCTTTATTTGCTGCTCAATCTCCCTCAATTCCTGCTCCAAAGCCTCGCGGGCCGCGGCTTTTTGCTCGCCGGTTTGGGCGTTTACTAAATAAAAAGGCTGGGCTAAACAGCTTGCCAACACGACAACTATAATCAAGGCTTTGTTAATTACTTTTACCATACCTACTATTATAACGCATTTATATATAATATGATTTCACTGTTTAATAAATTAGCTAGCTACTGGCTTGACAAACTGGCATATACCACTAAAATAGGGCAACTAAACAAAACAACCAAAAAATAAACAAGGAGCCGTCATGGACAGTCAAATAGATCCTAGGATCATTGAAACAAACAATTTACTCATAAGCAGTGATAATGGCGTAGCTCAAGTGGAACGGATATTCCCCTCTTCCACTGCTAAAAATAAGTGCAAAACCGAGCATGGTACAGTAATAGTGGCTGAAATGTTACACGGCACTATCCCAACCGGGGAAATGGTCACAATTACCTCAGAGGGCAGAGAAATTACCAAAGATGTTGTGGTTAGAATTGAAGAAAAATACTCTGAAATCAAAATAGCTAGCGCCAGCCATAGTGTAGGATTTTGCCTGCAAAAAAGTCGTTTAAAAACAATAAAAGAAGCCCTTAGGGCTTAATTAGAATTTTACGGCGGAAAAACTTTCCGCCTTTTTTATTTATAGAAAAGCCGCTCTAAAATCAAGGGCGGTTAATTTTTATCGAATTTTATAATTTCCTCATCCTTAATTAATTTAAGGACTTCTTTTAACTGCTGTAGGCCTGGGTCATGATTATTTTCAAAATTTGCTAAATCTTTAGCGGCTTGATACAGCGATATATGAGCACACTCAGTTTCAGGAACAATATACTTAAGTCCCAAAGTAACCGCATTAGTTAAGCCCTTGGCCTCTAACAGCAAAACTAATTCTTTTACTTTGGTAGTGTTCATTTTTCACCTTTTGTTTTTCTAATAACAGACTGTCACTATTTTGCTGATTAGTCAATTCAAAATAAAAAAGCCCTTCAAGCCGAAGGGCAAAATTTAATAGTCTGCTTTTTTTATTTTAACATACGGCTTAATGCCAATTAGTAAAAACAAAATGCCAATGGAGGCACCAACCACGCACCAACCGAGAAATCGGCTGATTTCACCTTTTTTCTGTTTCATTATTCCCTCTTTTGAAGTTACTTGTTTATTTAATAAGTTATTTCTATTTAATAATCCTTTATAGTATAGCATGGGGGGGTTGTCAAGATATATACTTAGTTACCCCGGTGGTATTTGCCAAGAGGAGTGGCGAGAATATAATAAGAGTATAAGTAGGTTAAACCTTTAAACAAAGGGGGTGAGGCTTATGCCAGAAGAAAAATTAATCGGTAAAGTAACCCACATCTACGGCAAAATTGGAGTTGCTATTATTAAATTATCGGCGCCGTTGTCGGTCGGACAAAGTGTGCGTTTTCGGGGAGCCCATGATGACTTTAACCAAACGATTTCGGATATGCAGTATGATCATCAAGCCATAAGTCAGGGTGCGGCCGGCCAAGAAGTGGGCGTGAAAGTGGAGGCTAAGGTGCACGAAGGCGATCAGGTATTTTTGGTGGAATAAAAAAATAAATAGAATAAACCACTGGCGTGCGATAATACGTTGTTCTATGACTGAATCTCAAACTATTTCTCCAAGTTTTTTCGGGCTCGGCATTGCACCGCGCCTTTTGGAAGCTTTGGACCGCCTCAAACTTACCATACCAACTTCGATTCAGCGCGATGCCATTCCTCCTTTAATTGAAGGCAAGGACCTTATTGGTATTGCTCAAACTGGCACAGGAAAGACACTGGCTTTTGCCATACCTGCTATTCAACGGCTGGCGAGTATAAAAGGACAGGCCTTAGTGCTTTTGCCAACTCGGGAACTAGCCCTACAGGTGGATGAGGTCTTCCATAAACTCGGCAGGCCTTTTGGCTTACGAACGGCCGTACTCATTGGCGGGCAAGATATCAAAAGGCAGTTCTCAGCTATCAACAAACGCCCCCACATTATTGTGGCTACTCCCGGCAGGCTGATAGATCATTTAGAACAAAAAACCATCCACCTTAATGAGGTAAATACGCTTGTTTTAGACGAAGCTGATCGCATGCTAGACATGGGATTCCTTCCGCAGATAACCCGCATATTAAAAGTTGTGCCAGTAAATCGTCAGACCATGTTGTTCTCCGCCACCATGCCGGAAGATATCGTGCGTATTGCCGCTAACTACATGAAACTTCCGGTCAGAGTGGAAATTGCTAGACCGGGCACTGCAGCTGACAAAATTACTCACGAATTATTTGTTATTACACGGGAGGCTAAGAACCTGCTGCTTGAAAAATTACTGACTGATTATCGTGGTTCAACGCTTGTCTTCTGTCGTACGAAATTCAACGCCAAAAAAGTTACCCGAGCAGTACAAACTATGGGGCACCGATCAGCTGAGATTCACTCCAATCGTTCATTAGCCCAGCGGCGTGAAGCCTTAGATGGTTTTAAATCCGGTCGCTATCGCGTGCTGGTAGCTACCGACATTGCCGCCCGCGGCATAGACGTCACTGGCATTGAACTCGTAATAAATTACGACCTGCCGAGCAATCCCGGGGATTACGTTCACCGTATCGGCCGCACCGGGCGGGCGGGATTAAGCGGGCGAGCCATCTCCTTTGCCACGCCAGACCAACGCAGTGAAGTGCGGGAAATAGAAAAACTCGTACGGATTATGTTGCCGCCTTCCCGACTTCCTACCTTTCCTCCGCGCCAACCGACGCAAATGGGTGAAAAACATACAGCCCACCAAACTCGGGGTGCTCAATATTCTCATAGCGGACACAGCCGCCGCCCGCCGCACCGACAGTATAGATAAAATCATTGTTAAACAATAAAAAATTTTATTTGGCTCTCTCCCTGCGGGAGATAAATCTATCGTGCCTGTCCGCCTAGGGCGGAGAGGAAATTAGAACTAGAAGTGTGGTGGAATATATTACGGTGGGCTAATTACCTCTTGAAAAGATATGCACATCCGAGATTGACTTTAGTTGCCAGAAGAGTATACTAGAAATATACACGCCCCAGCCAGCCGCAAGGCCCGTTGGGGTTCTTCTTTTTTTCTGCTAAAATTAGCCTATGCTAAGAATACTATTTGTAGACGGCGAGAATTTCAAGGGCAAAATTAAGTCTGTATTCAAAGAGGCTGGTAAGGACAAGCTAGTTTGGCATGAGTACGATTTTAAGGGCTTGCTAGATAAAGTACTTACCGGTATTGAACTAGGCCGACGGGTATTTTACTTTGGTCGCATTAAAGAACACAAGGAGAGCAAGGAAAAATCCCGTCAACTTATTGAGGAGCAACGTTTATTGAAGACTCACCTTGAACAGCAAGGGTTTGAAGTTATTTTACGCGGGCGCGTACGCGGACATATGGAAGATGTGGATGGTGGTAAAAAGGTGTTGGTATTTAAGGAGAAGGGTGTAGATGTGAGTATTGCCGTAGATATGGTAAGCACTGCCTGTGATAAAAAAGCTGAGGAAATTATTGTTGGCAGCTCTGACTCTGATTTGCAACCAGCCATAACTGAGCTGATACGTAATTCTGAGGTATTTGAGTTTGAAAAGTTAAAAGGTAAATTGCTGTAAATTATTCTAATAGTTTTAGGAAGTTCTAACCTTCATTTGCCCTATACAAAAAACACCAATCAATACTGGTGTTCATTGTTATAACTCTCTATAATTTCAATTTAAAGCAATATTCACTAACGTAATCCACATTATGCTATGTTTTCAACCTTATCTTGATTTAAGCCTGTAGCCGCTATCTCATTCATAACCTTTTCCATCATTTCCGGTTTTATGCTTTTGATAAATTCAGAACTATTTGGATTCAATTTTCCTTCACGTTCCAACGGATTATCGTAGTGCAGGTACGTCGCCAAGGAGATGCACGATTCAAGTCTTGACTCGACTGATACTAGGTCGCGGACTGTATACCGCGGTATGGCTACGCCCGCGGCCAGCAGAACAACGGCGCAGAGCGGAAGAATCATTTTAAGCCGTGAACTCATACCATGAGTATACTCCCCCAACGAAAAAACTTCGTGAATGCGAAGCTTTTTCGTTTCCCAATCGAGCAGACCTATGGCACGACGTATCTAGGTCACTCGATAAAAAGTCTTTGGCTCCGGCGCTACTAATCGAACCCGTCTTGGTCTAGAACCAAAAAGTTCTTAGATAAGCGAAATTGTTCTTGGTAGTTTAGTTCGATTCCTTGAAGCGTATTAAGAGCACCCTACCACTGTATATCACTTATGCTCCGAGTTGCATAACAGTTATTTTTTGACTTTCAAAAATCTCCTTAGTTTGATAGAATTAATATACTATGAAAGTATTCACCTTGAAACGAGATAAATTCAGAAAAGCTCGAGGCGGTTACGCCAGAATTTTGGAAATTCGTTGTGAAAAGTGTGGCCATTTCCTTGCGCTCTACCAGAAAGATGGCCCTGGCCCCCTAAAGCGCATGTACGTTGATAGAATTCTTGCTCCCGAGGCTTTGGCAAATCTCCGTGGTATTTCTGTTAAGAAACTTCCTAGCTTATCGTGTAATCACTGTCGTCAGCTCATTGGCATACCTTACCTCTATCAAAAGGAAAAGCGGCCCGCCTTTCGTTTGTTTGAAGGTTCGGTCACCAAAAAGATTATCGGAACTAGCTAACCACAGATGGAAACAAATAAAAAGACCCCGACTGTAAATCGAGGTCTTGCGTTAGAGTTTAGAACCCTATCGCTTGAACATACGCCTGGTAAATCGCCGAAGCGACCGTACCAGCTTCGCCCTCCTGATTAACCGTTCGATAGTCTATGAGACCTTCGTAGGTGCCAAGGCTGAGTGCCGCGAGTTCTGCTGCTGCCGCGTCCAGCCTTTTTTCACTCGGGTCCCGACCGTCTGCCAAGCGGAGCCGGAGGACATCAAGGTTCGGCGGCTCCACATAAACAGTAAAGAGCCTGCCAGGAAAAGCCTGCTGCATGACAGGTAGCCGTTCAATCGGCCAATCAAGCACAGGAAACTTTTCGTCCCTGAATGCCAGCTCAATCGGTTCTCGCGGCGTGGCGTATCGAACGCCGTAGAGCTCATTCACCACTAGAACCGTGCCATTACGTTCCATCTCGTCAAGTTCTCCGTCACCAATCGGCACTTTGTCTTCCTCCCCCGGACGGAGTTCTCTTGTCATGAATGGTGAGATGTAGATAAAACGGTGATCGAGCCTACGTAGTTCCCTGATAATCGTACTCTTGCCAACACCCGAAGCGCCGAGAATGAGCAGAAACTTAGAGCGGCTCTTCTCGAAATTCAGCCTATCTTTCATGGCCACGACCGCTTGCACGATAGCATCCCGCCAGCGTGCCTCGTGACTATCGTAGGGATATAAGAGTCCGCGTGAAGAGTTCACAAAGACTCCTCGGCCTGTAGAATTCACGAGGTCACGGATAGATGCAGCCGTACCACCCTGTGTACCGTAACCGGCAAAGAGCACTGGCATGTTATCAGGAATAGCCTGTCGCACCTCTCGCAGATTGATGTTGGCCGTCGATGCGATTACGGGAACCATATTACCTGCACTGTTCCATCGGTTAGCGGTAAGCTCCAGAAGGTACTGCCAGAGCAGCCTGCCGTCGTGTAGGACAATGTCCTGAACGATGGCTGCGCCGGGATTGCTGGTTCTCACCGTTACAATAGCTGCCTTGTCGGGCAGATTCTCGAATGGTTGCATGACATCGTCGCCGAGATAAGGATTGACGACTACGCCATCCGCTTTCAACTCATCAAACATGTTTTGGAGGTAGGCACCCATGGTATTACTGATATCCCCAATCTTGGCGTCAACAAAAACCGGAAGGTGTGGATAGTGTTCGTGGATGTAGGCGATAGCCTCTTGGAGAAGCCGATGACCGCCGGGGTAGATATCGAAGAAGGCTTTCTGCGCTTTATACGCGCAGACGTGTGGTGCGGTGAGGTCAACTACCACCCTCAGGAAATTCTGCACCGCGTCTTCCTCAGAAAACCCCTCTCGCAGCTCAATGGGTATCTTCGAGATATCTGGATCGAGTCCGCAGCAGGCCAGTGAGTTATTATTACTCATTGCTTGACGGAGAAGCAGCAGGGCCCTACAGGATGTCTTCATCTTGGTCTCCTTCCTTCGGTTTGGGAATTAGATTGATATGACCAAGGTGTTCCTGTTTAGCTTTGAGGTGTTCTCGGGTAAGGTCTGTTGCGGGAATGACAATCGGCGTATAGTCTACGACCGTGTAGCCATTTTCCTCAAATACCCTCGCTTTGCGTGGGTTGTTGGTGGCGAGATTCATTTTCGTCGTCGTTGGAATCGCAAAGTATTTTAGAATCCCGACGACGCCGCTATAGGTACGAATATCGATTACACCGTTCGGAGCAACCGCATTCGCCGCCTCCACCGTGTTGAGTTTCAGCTGCGATTGTAGCCGCAGAGTCGCCAATTTGAAGGGTAGGCCTAACCCTCGACCGTCTTGACTCGGAATATTGATGATAGCGCCTTCACCGTTCCTTGCGACGGTCTGCATAGCAAGCGCCAGCTGCTCCCGACATTCGCAAGTGCGATCGCCGAAAAGTTGGCCTGTTTCGCATCCCGAATCGACTCT
>Ga0075877_142_pt1 | contig 7940 bp, 11 predicted proteins | sample RifGroA1_FD_68300 | JGI IMG/M metagenome (GOLD analysis project Ga0075877, IMG submission 68300) | Parcubacteria bacterium GW2011_GWA1_43_27
TTTGGCAGGAACTTGGTGGTTTTGATAACAAATTCTTCTTGTGGTTTGAAGAAGTTGATTTTTGTAAGCGTGTTAATTTAGCCGGTTATGAAGTATGGTATGATCATCACATCAGTTTAGTGCACATTAAGGCCAGCAGTTTTTCCCAAATATCAGCTACCGCCCGCCACCGTTATTTTATGAAAAGCCTGGTCCGTTATTTATATAAGCATGTTGGCCTAGTTAGTGCCGGCTTAGTTTGGCTATTAAGCCGTCCCTGGTTTATCGTTAGTTATTTTTATGATCACATTATTTCCCCAAAAACTAGCCAAGCTGACTAATTTCCAGATGGGTGCTTTGGTTTTTGTTTTATTATTTTTGTTGGATATATTTTCAGCAATTGGCTGGTGGTCGTTAGGTTTTAGCAGTGTTTTAACGGCTGTCTCAGTTTTAGCCTGGGTATTAGTAGCTATTAAAAATTTGCCCCTAGGTGTTAGTTTACTTTTAGTTGAATTAATAGTGGGCAGTTTTGGGCGCCTGACCGAGTTTACATTCGGCAGTACAGAAATTTCTTTGCGCCTGGGGTTATTTATAGCAGCTTTTGGTTTAATGCTTTATCAGATTGCCTCCGATCGCCAGCATATAATTTTTCGGCACAGCTGGCGCTGGTGGTTTGCCGGGGCGTTAGCGGTGCTGGTATGGGCGGCAGCTTGGAGCTATTACAATTGGAATTCATTGAATGATTTATTTTTAGATGCTAATGGTTATCTTTATATTTTATTACTGCCGTTATTTTTACAGGCTTTTGAGCAAGCCGGCCAAGAAAAAATATTGCATTACGCTCGCGTTGTCTTTATTCCGGCAATCATCTGGTTGAGTGTTCGCACTATTGTTTTACTGTATTTATTTACGCACTTCAGTGCTGAGGCGCTGGTCCCAGTTTATCAGTGGTATCGTGATTCCGGTTTGGGGGAAATTACTCCAGCCGGCGGCGGGTTTTTTAGGGTGTTTTCCCAAAGCCATATTTATGCTTCGTTAGCAAGCGTCATTGGCTTTGCCTGGTTGTGGCGTTATTTGGGGCAAAATTCAAAAATTCCGCTACTTCATCCCATGATATTTTTCACTTTAACCAGTTTAATCACCTTGATCGCTTCGTTGTCTCGCAGTTTATGGCTGGGGGCAGCGGCGGCTTGGTTTTTAATTCCTTTACTTGCCTTGCCGGGCAAGAAACTTATCAGCCTGACTAAATACTTATTAATCTCAATTATTCTTATTGCTTCAGCCGCGGGTATGGTTTTAGCCGTCGCCCGGGTTAATTGGCCGGTTAAGTCTTTAGGCTCAGCTTCGGCGCAAGTATTTGCCAATCGTTTTGGCACGGAACCGGCCGGGCAGGCGCGCTTGGCCTTGCTCAAGCCCTTAGCCGAAGCTATTAAACACAATTTTATCTTAGGTCGTGGTTTCGGCGCTACAGTGCTGTATTATTCCACAGATCCCCGGGCCGTAGCGGGTAGTGCTGGCGGTTCCGGCTTTACCCTTACTTATGCTTTTGAATGGGGCTGGTTGGATTTCTGGTATAAATTTGGCCTGATTGGCTTGCTCGTGTTCACTGCTTGGCTGGCTGTGCCGGTAATGCGCGGTTTAAAACTGTGGCATAATCAAAATCCAGCCGGCGCGGGCGCTTTAGCCTTAGTAGCGCTTTATGTAACGCATTTAACCACGCCTTATTTAAATCACCCCCTAGGCTTAGGGGCAGTGCTAGCTTTAGGGACTTTTGTCATATCGTCTGTTAGAAAATAATTATGCAGCGGCAGCCAACTTCAATTCACCTGGTAGTATATAATGGTGCCCCCTGGTTGGGCTGGTGTTTGGAATCAGTTGCCCGGCAGACTTATCAGGATTTTTTTCTGCTCATAATTGATAATGGTTCAATTGATAATTCATATACACTAGCCCAAGAATTTTTAGCGAACAACCCTACGCTCTCCGCCCGGGCCCGGTTAGTCAGGAATAAGCAAAACATCGGCTTTGCCCGCGGCCATAATCAGGCCATAGCCTGGACGGAGAGTGATTATGTTTTAATTTTGAATCAGGATGTTTATTTATTGCCGGATTACTTGAAACAACTGGTAAAAAGTTTAAGTAATCAGGAAAGAGCCGGAGCAGTTTCCGGGAAAATTTTAACCTGGCCGTTTAATGGTGAAACTTTTCATGCTTCCGAACTGTCTAAATTACCAAAAAATTATTTTGATTCGGTTGGGCTGGCAATAAAACGGAGTCGCCGGGTAGTGAATATGGCCCAGGGTGAGCAAGATACGGGACAGTATCGGCAATCTTTCCGAGTGTTTGGCGTGCCTGGGACGGTGCCTCTTTATCGCCGGCCGGCTTTGCAAGCGGTATCTTTGGCCGGTGAAATATTTGATGAGGATTTTGTTTCCTACAAAGAGGATGTAGATCTGGCTTGGCGCTTGAACTTAGCCGGTTATGAATCTTGGTTAGAGCCTAAGGCGGTAGCCTATCATGACCGCAGCTTGGCGCACGGGCGCGGCTTGCGGCAGGAGTATAAAAAGCGTAAGGGCCGCCCCCGCGACCTTAAAGTTTATTCCTGGGTAAATCATTTGGCTGTGCTCATAAAAAATGACGGCTTTATAAATTTCTGGCGCGATTTTCCTTGGATTGTAACTCACGAGCTGGCTAAAGCCTGTTTTTTGCTGGTGACTGATCCGATAACGATTTTTAAAGGCAAGTTAAGACTGTTAAGGCTGGCCCCGCGATTTTATAAAAAACGCCGCGCCCTAAAACCAACCCACAAAATCAAATACCGTGAGTTGCGCCACTGGTGGTCGCAGGCTAAGGTAGGGGGCAGGCAGGTATGAAGCTTTCAATCATAATCCTCAACTATAAATCAGCTGGCTTAACGCGCCAGTGCGTCAAAGGCATATATGCTGCCAAGTCAGCGCTGGATTTTGAAGTGATCGTGGTGGATAATGCTTCAGGCGATGGCTTGCAGCCCTGGCTTACCGAACACTATCCGCATGTTAAGCAAATTTCTTTGCCAAACAATGGCAAACTGGAAGCTTTGCTTAAGTTCATGGATGATCACCCCCAATGCGGCTTGGCTGGCCCCAGGTTAGTGAACCCGGACGGCAGTTTGCAATATTCCACTTATAAATTTCCTTCATTTTGGCTGCCTTTGTTCCGCCGCACCTTTTTAGGCAATATTCCAGCACTCAACCCCTGGTTAAAGGATTATCAAATGATGGCCTGGGACCATAAAGAGGCGCGGGCAGTGGATTGGCTCCTGGGTGCTTGCCTGATCGTGCGGCGGCAAGCAGTTGAAGAAGTTGGGTTAATGGATGAGCAGTTCTTTTTATATGTGGAAGACACTGATTGGTGCCGTCGGTTTTGGGCTAGTAAGTGGGAAGTATGGTATGTTGCCAGCGTGGAGCTGGTACATTTTCATGAAAGGCTGTCCGCGCAAAAGCCGCTACTGTCTGCTGTGTTTAGTAAAATAACATGGATCCACATTTCATCCTGGTTCAAGTATTTTCAAAAGTGGAAATAATCATTAATCTGCTGCCTTATGTCATTGCTCCATAAAAAAATTACACCCTTGTCCTTTATCCGAAGTTTTTCCGTAGTGGTCGGCCTGGTGCTTATCTGGCGCGGTATTTGGTATCTACTTGATGGATTAGACTTGTGGTTGTTTGGGAATAATCATGGTTGGAGTGCGCTTGGCGGTATAATCTTGGGTTTGTGGATTCTGTATCTGCCGGATAAGGACCTAAAGGAAATAGAGAAGTTATAATACCGGCCAGTACCCCCAGTCCTTGACAAAGGGCATTTTAGATGCTATCTTGATTAGAATTTAAAAATTGTAATTAACTAATTCAAAAATAAACAATAAGGTGCAGTCGTGCAACAAATAAAACAAAAAACGCCATTTAAAAAAGTGTGGCGAAAAGTCAGTGGTTATATTTATTTCATCCTAGGTATTTGTTGCTGCCTGGGGATAGCTATTGGTCAATTATTGATCAATCCGCCAGTATTTAAACTAGCAGGCCTTATCGGCTTAGCCGGCGGGCTGGTAATTTCACTCGTGGTCCTGTTACATGTCAAAAAAATAATGAGCCGCATAAACTCGCCGTAAAAAATTTCTATAAATATAGATTCCATAAGCTCGTCACCTCATTGACGAGCTTTTTTAATTATAGCGGATTGACAAGAACTGCAATTTTGATTAAAGTGGGACCAACAACAAATGAGGTAAAAATTGAAAAATAAAATAAATTCTCAACCAAAAACAGTCGGCCTATTTAAATTCTTTGCTCAAATAATAGCAATAATTATTATAGCTATAACAGCCGGCAGTTATATCGGCTCAATGAGCGAGGATCCTTACGGATTGATAATTGGTGCGCTAGTTGGTGCCATGGCCGGCGGGATATTATGCATTCTTAATTCTCTGAGACTAACAAAAGTAAAATAGTTAACATTAATAAAATAAGGTGCAAAATTGGAGGAAAAAAACAACACTAGTGAATCACAATCTAGCAGTTTTACAATTGTCATCCAAACACTCATATTAATAGTAGTGTTTGGGATTATAGGTGTCATTGTAGGAGTTTTTGAGAGTGCATACGACAGTCTTATAGGTTATGGATTAGTTGGCGTTGTGGTTGGCTTGGGGCTGGCTATGGTAAATATACTGCGACAAAAGTGAACAATTTACGCCCGCGAGATTTTTCCCGCGGGCTTTTTATTTAAAATTGACAACAGTCGCAATTTTAACTAAAGTGGAGTCAAACTAAAATAAGAGGTGAAAATTGAAAAATAAAGAAAAATCAACTGAACCTAAAACGCTCGGTGCATTCAAATTTTGGTTTCAAAGCATAATAATAATTATTATTACCTTAGGAGCCGGCTGTTATATTGGCTGGCACAATTCAGGATCAAATGGTCTAGTGATTGGTGCATTACTTGGTGAGATAATAGCTGGAATATTATGTATATTTAATACACTAAGGCTTATTCGAATAAAAAAATAGTTGATTTAGCCCGTGGCTTAACCCGCGGGCTTTTTATTTAAAATTGACAACGCCAGCGGTTTTTTATAAGGTAGAGCCAATACAAAAATAACGAGGTAGCAAATGAGCCAATCAGCCGGCTGCTTATGGGCCTATACTGCCAAAGCTAAAAGAGAGTACTTCTGCGACAATTGCTTTCATTATATCCGGTCAGGTCAATCATATACTCGCGAAGTCTGGGCCATGGGCGAATATTTATGGGTACACCGGTACCACGTTGATTGCCCTTATGATCCGGATGAGGATTATAATGAATATTTGCGCCTTAAGGCCGAAGAAGAAACCAGGCGAGAAAAAGCTTTATCAGACATGCCACAAGCGGCTTAACACCACCGGCAAATTAATTGCTGGTGGTTTTTATTTATGATTGACAAGGTTACAAGTTTACCCTAAAGTGGAGGCAAACAAATTAATAGGGAGTTAGAATGTATCAGAAAAAGCGTTCTTTAAACCGAATTGACCATAAGTCAGATTCAGAAAGCCCTGGCCTATTTGCATTATTAATATTGGCAATATTCGTTTTAGGCTCAGCCTACGTTTTCTATAAAGGAATCGCCAATTTCATACAATGGCTAGTTTCTTCACTCAAATTGATTGGTCAATGAAAATGTTGTTCAAAGCCCGACCCTAAACTCGGGCTTTTATTTTGCCCAGTAGTGAAACTAAGTTTCTACTACCGGGTTTGCCTTTTTCGCGCTAGTAAGGCATACTGTAACCAAGTCTTAATAATTTAAATATCACTGTTTATGTACAGTAGGTTAATCATGGCTCTAGCCATGGCTTTATTTATTAATGCCACAGTCGCTACCGAGTATCAAACGGCTTATGTGGGTGAGGCTTTTATTTTGGATGGCTCCAAAAGCGTGGATGACGGTGTAATTAAAACTTATGCCTGGCGCCAGGTTTCTGGCCCAGTCAGGTTCTCGCTAGCTAGCGGCGCCAAAATTAGCATAGTGCCCGGCACGGCCGGTACTTATGTTTTTGAACTTCAGGCCACTGACAGCGCGGGCTCAAGTTCAACAGTTAAAAAAGTGCAGTTAGTGGTGTCAGCCAGTGCCTATGTTACGCAACCAAATGAGTCTGACTTGGATTTTATAGCCCAGCCTACTACCACCACCAAAGAGTCTGGTGAAAAAGGCGGCACCGAGGATATAAATATCGGCGGCACCGAGGATATAAATATCGGCGTAGGTGAATCTTCAGCTGGTCCGGCGCTATTGGAAATAGATACTATCCGCGGCGAATCGCCTGATGACGAAAAAAAGGGCAATGTGGAAATAAATTGGAAAGTGGAAGAAGGGCAAAAATTAGTACCGGTATTCTTGGAGATAGGCGGCATTGATGGTGAAGCCACTGAGACCAGCGCCAATGACAGGTTAGTTAATGCCGGCCCGAGCACTGGTTGGCCAGCGGGCGGAGTATATGTTGCTTCAGGTGATGTTAACGGTTTAACTACTGAGCAAAAGCAGGCATTCTTAGCCACAGTCAAAACCTGGGCCGAGGTTAAGAGCGAGCAAGACCTGCAGAATTTTGCCGTGGGTGTCATGATGCAGGAGGCTCAACCGGCAGAAAGCTTAAGCTTGAATTACGAAAAAATTAAGTTCACTTACAATATGCCGGCCAAATGGTTTGGCCTAATCCCTGCTAGTTACAAAGCCGAAGTTTCAATTGATAAGGGGAATAATGATAATTGGGATTTTGGCCGGGTAAAGGTTAAGTTCCCCTGGTATAGTTTTTTACTGCGCAAAGGCACTTCCGCCAATGAGCTAAAGAATGCAGTACAGCAGGAAGAGAGTAAGAAGGAGGGTGGTAAGGATTGGATAGAGCTTGAGTCCTGGAGCTTCATCTCAACCGCCCAGGCAATGCATCTCGTGAGCAATATAATGAAGACCAAGCACGATACAGCCAAGAACAGTATTGGCAATATCAGATAATTAGCTAGCCACCTCCAGCCCGGTAGCGTCCGTAAGGTCTACTACCGGGTTTGATTTTGGTTCAATTTAGGCGGATAATGCAGGCATGGCTAAAACTTCTAAGATCAAGCGATTTAATTGGAATATTTTTGCCCAAAAAGTTACGGAGTTGTTGAAATTTGCCTCTGGCGCAACAGCTGCGCCAATTAACGCGGAGCGATGGGAGGAAATTATATTTCATGCATTGAAAAGTATGGGTATGAAATATAAGGGTGAAGACCCAAGATGGATAACTGGCTCACATGCTCCAGGTGCGGATATTTGGGTTGATGGTTTGTCTATTTCAGCCAAGGCGGGTAAGTTGAATAACGATAAATTCTTAACGATTTCCTCATACCGATTAACAAGGTTTTCAAATTTAGAGCAAATGAAAGCTTTTATAGACAAAGAAGCAAGTAATTTTGATGTTTATTTGTGTTGTGCCCGTGCTGATCAAAAAGGCAAAAGGGTGTATCAAGTATTCTTAATTCCGGCCAATGTTTTTAGTGCGCAGAGTCTTTCTTGGTTAAAGACAACTTCTGGCTGGCAAGGGAGTAATAATGATGGAATTATAGTAAAGATTGTTAAAAAAATGTCCAACCAGTTATGGGTTACATTGCCGGTACATCTATGTAAAAAAATAGCAGAAGTGAAACTGCCAGTCGGTGATCTTGGATTAGAATTAAGTGATGTGTTAAATTTAGATAAAAAAGACTAGAGAAGAGCTGAACAAGTCCCTAAAGTAATTTTGGTTTAAATTTAGTGGAGTTAATGAATTTCTCAGCCATTCGTACATAATCTGGATTAATTTCAAATCCAATATAAGATAAGCCAAGTTGCTTAGCTGCTACACACTCTGATCCAGTACCAACAAATGGGACTAATACAACCCCATTTTTTTTAGGTATGGCCGATAGTATGAGTT
>Ga0075877_138_pt1 | contig 5444 bp, 8 predicted proteins | sample RifGroA1_FD_68300 | JGI IMG/M metagenome (GOLD analysis project Ga0075877, IMG submission 68300) | Parcubacteria bacterium GW2011_GWA1_43_27
AACCAAACTTTCTTAAGGCCAAGCTCGGCTACTTCGTCTAACATTTTTACACCAACTTCCGGCGGCACCACAAAAATAACTACCTCTGGTTTTTGCGGCACTTCTTTTAAGGTTGGATAAATTTTAATCTCGTCAATTTCTTGGTATTTCGGATTTACACCAACAATATTAAATCCAGCATCGCTCAAGTCCTTCAAAACTCGGTAACCATACTTGGCTTGATTAGTCGTCGCCCCAACCAGGGCATAATTATACGCCTTATCAATAAAGTCTTGAGCTCTCATAGTTTAATATTTTCCCCGCGCCTCAATGGCCTGACCAATGCGCTCCAGCGCAATGACGTAGGCGGCCGTACGCAAAGGAACTTTAAGCTGCTCGGCTCGCTGCCAAATCTGCCGGAAAGCCGTGACCATTATTGGTTTGAGTTTGGCTATCACTTCCCTTTCATTCCAATAATACTGCTGTATATTTTGTACAAGCTCAAAATAAGAAACGGTAACCCCGCCAGCATTAGCAAGCACATCCGGCACGCGCCCAGCGTTTTTGCCTGTAATCTGATTTTCCAAGGCCGCTGGTATAAGAATAGTAACTGGCAGTTCTAATAATTGGGCATTAGTAACTGGTTTAGCACCCGGAAAATTCTTTAGCGAACCAGTTTGTTTTTTAAAGCGCTCTACTGCCGGCACATCCAAGCCTTTGGGGTTATAAATTCCGCCTTTTGAGTCCGACATCGCCACCACGTGGTAGCCAGCTTGGTGTAATAGCTGCGCCATAATGCCACCAACATTACCCATACCCTGCACTGCCACGGTAATTTGTTTAGTTTTTAATTTTAACTTGCCAATTAACTCTTCTAAAACATACATGCCTCCCTGCGCTGTTGCGGGTGTGCGGCCTTGCGAGCCGCCAAAATTTAATGGCTTGCCCGGGCACATCCTGCTCCGGGCCAATAAATGGCGCTAGCTTTCTAGTAAAAGCCCGAGTTAATCTTTCTAATTCAGCTTCTGATAATTTTTTTGGATCAACTGTTATTCCACCCTTACCGCCGCCCAAAGGAATACCGACCACCGCACACTTTACTGCCATCCAAAAAGCCAGGGCTTTAACTTCATCTAAATTGGTTTGAGGATGATAGCGCAAGCCGCCTTTATAAGGCCCGCGCGCTGACGAATATTGCACGCGATAACCTTCAAACACGCGGACCTCACTATTATCCATTGTTACCGGAAAAGAGAACTGTAAAATCCGCTCAGGCTTTTTTAGCTGCTCTATGATAGCAGACGGAATCTTAGCGTAGCTAGCCGCTTGTTTTAATTGCTTTAAAGCATTGGCAAATACAGACATAATAAAAAATCAAATATTAAAATTTAGCTGCTAAACCCTCTCACTTTTTGCAAATATTCATAAGCCTTAAGGGCGGCAGTGGCGCCCCAACCAGCAGAAATTATTATTTGCTTGTAACTAATATTGGTAATATCCCCGGCACCAAAAATCCCTGGTTCGCTAGTTTCGGCATTCAAATTTATCTTGATCTGCTTGCGTTCATCCAGCTCCACTAGCCCCTCAATAATCTTGGAATTAACCACAAAACCAACTTCAATAAAAATGCCATCAATGGTAATTTCTCTGATCTTATTTTTATCAGCTACGTCTGTGATTGTGGCACTTTTAACTAACTTTTCTCCTTTGATTTCCTTAACTTCGCTATTTAAGATGAGTTCAATTTGCGGGTGTTGTTTTAGCTGATCTATCAAAACCGCTTCCCCATTAAACTTTTCACTACGATGAATTAAATAAACTTTCGGACACAATTTAGCCAGTAACAAAGCAGCGTCCACCGCGCTGTTGCCCCCACCAACCACCGCTACTAGGCTTATTTGATTCATCCATAACTTTTTTTACTTCCATGACTTCGGCCATAGCAAACTCAGCGCCAAACTTTTCCGCTTGGCTTTTAAAATTGTTCATTAATGTTGGCCCATCTACTACCCCTAACCCGGGATAATTTTCAATTTCGTTGGTGGTAGCGGCTTGACCACCAATATCCTGCGACACTACCAAAGTATGCATCGCCCGACGAGTCGCATAAAGAGCAGCGGTCATACCAGCTGCTCCTCCACCAATAATAATTACATCGTAAATCTTATTCTCGGCCATAAAATTTAAGCTAAATGCTTTTCCAGGGCTGATTTTAGTGTCTCCTTGGCCTGCACACCAACAAAATGTTCCACTACCTGACCAGCCTTAAATATGGCCAAGGTTGGGATAGATAAAATGCCATAATGAGAGGCGACTGAGGAGGCCTCATCAACATTTAGTTTGCCAACTTTGGCTTTGCTAGCATCTATCTCGCTAGCCAAATCTTCTATAATCGGCCCTTGGATGCGGCAGGGTCCGCACCAGGGTGCCCAAAAATCAACCAAAACCGGCACGGCTGACTTTAAAACTTCAGCTTCAAAATTTTGCTCGGTCAATTCTACTTCCGCCATATAAATTTAAACTAATTATTAACTAGTTAATTTTAAGTTATCTTGAACAATTGGGCCACTGTCTTTTCTAAATCCTTAAAGCGTGGGCTGTCTGTTTGCCCTAAGCATCCTTGGGCCTCGGCTTCTAGCAGCATGGTGCCAAGCCGGGAAAGAGAGGCCCGGGCCGCGATTATTTGCTGGAGTAATTCATCACAACGCCGACCATCATCATACATCTTTTTCAAAGACAAAACCTGCCCCTCAGTTCGGTTTAACTGGTCTTGTATGGCTTTTGGGTCGCAAGATTGATTATCCATATGCTATATACTAGTATCCAGTATATAGTAGCATGATTATTCTGTCAAGATTGGCTAATCTTAGTTATTTTACGACGCTTAAGTTCCACGTGGAACAAATTAAAAAGTTCACCCTGGCGAATTAGGTGAACTTCAAACGATGGCTGGTCTTCGCTATTGTGTTACCTGCAACCAGTGATAGGTCCGGGCCGATCGCCAACCGACACATTCAGCCATCGTAATATTGTATTTGGGTACTTGGTGGACCGTACCGGACTTGAACCGGTGGCCTCTTCCATGCCATGGAAGCGCTCTACCAGCTGAGCTAACGGCCCACTAAATACCCAAATTAAGAAAGGCAAGTTTATTTTAAGTTGAGTTCAAATATAGTCAATGCCTAAATTGACCATTATTGTTCCATGTGGAACAATTTCTTAATAATACCTAGTAAAACATATGCAGGAAAAACTATGGTTGCGTCTACTATTCTGGAAAAACGGAGTGGTTCATTAATTAAACGGAATAGCCATTCCAAGCCTATGATCCTGAGCCACCTAGGCGCCCGTGGGGTACTGCCACTTAAATAATCAAAAGTTCCACCCACACCCATACCAATCTTTACTGATAATTGCTTGAGGTGGTCTACTAGCCACAATTCCTGTTTAGGGTGACCAAAAGCTAATAGCAAAACATCTGGCTTGACTTCATTTATTTTTTTAATAAGATCATTGGTTTCACCATCTGAAACCCCTGTCTCATATTTCTTAATTTTTAAGCCAGAATATCGTCCAACTATGTTTATATTGCTGTATTTTGAGCTAAAATATTGCGTCGTTTTATTTAAAATATCTTCTGTACTACCAGCTAAAAATACTGAATATCTTTGTTTTCCTGAGTCTTTCACTATAGCTTCTACTAAGTCTACCCCAGTTACTCGGCCCTTTATTATTGGCTGGCCCATCAAATAAGAAGCCAGGATAACGCCAACCCCGTCTGCCAAAACTAAACTTGCTCCAGCTATTACTTGTCGGTACTCAGGATGGCGTCTAGCCTCCAGGAGTATTTCTGGATTAGCAGTTACCACTAAATGCTGCCCGCCAGAAAGCCTTAACTCATTTAAACGAGCTAGGGTTTCAACTAATGAAAGGTCAGCAATATTAATACCAAAAAGTTTGAGCATAGTTGGTGGACCTAGGGAGAATCGAACTCCCGTCTCCGCAATGCGAATGCGGCGTATTACCACTATACTATAGGCCCGTGGTGCCCCCGAGAGGAATCGAACCTCTATCCCCGCGTTAGGAGTGCGGAGCTCTATCCATTGAGCTACGAGGGCATAGCGCTGGAAAAAGTCCTCGCCTTTTATATTATACTCGCCCCAGAGTGTCTGGTGTTTGCCAGATCTATCAGGGGCAAGTGAGAACTATTTAAGTTAAAACCAGATTAGCTGAGAGCTTAATCAAAGGCCAGGAATTGCTCGGCTAATTTAGTAAAAATCCCTTGGGTACTCTCAAAATACCAGAGGGCGGTTATCAAGATACCCATAAGCACAATAAGCACTAGGAGTATCTTGAAATCACGCTTAACATAAGGTTTAGTATCGTTCATATCTTTGACGTATTATCCTTAACATACTACAATAGCGGTGATTTTCCTAATTATTTTTTTGCTTATACTATGTTTAAAGCTGACATTAATTCCGGCGCCGAAACTTTAATTGGTCCATCGGTCCATGTCAAGGGTGATTTTAAAAGTCAGGGCAATGTGCAAATTGAAGGACAGGTGACTGGTACTATTCAAACCAGTGGTAATTTACGGATAGGTGAGCAGGCCAAAATAAATGCTAATATCAATGCGGCCAATGCTTTTGTAGCCGGCGTTATCAAGGGTAATGTCTTGGTGACCGAGCGTTTGGAACTTTCGGCTAAGGCAAAAATTGACGGTGATATTAATACCAAAATCTTGGTAATAGCGGAAGGCGCTCAACTAAATGGCCGCTGCCAAATGAGCGGCATTTCTATAGCCGAAGCAACGACTAAAAATAAAAAAGATAAGGCCTTACCCACAGCGGAAGTTTAAACTGGCGATTTTAATTAGCCAAAGTCTTTTTGGCTTTCAGAATTTTTTAAATGCCTTACTTTTATTTATACGACAGCTACCTACAAGACCGCAGTTTTGCCTCGGTCCTGATCAAGCTGGAAACCACCCTGACTGACCTTGGTATCCAAGGCCGGGTTGGGCGGTTAACCTTGTTAAAAAGCGTTAATGATCTGGTAGATGGGGCGGTGCGTGACGGGGCGGATACGATTGTGGCTGTAGGAAATGATATTACTTTAAGCCAGGTGGCCCAGGCAGTGATTAAACATAATAAAATCACGGTCGGTTTTATTCCTTTGGGTACACAAAACCAGACGATTGCCCCTTTGCTTGGCATACCTTTGGGGATCTTGGCCTGTCATGTGCTTTCCAGCCGAATAGTTGAGGAATTATCTGTGGGTAAGATAAATAATCAATACTGGCTGCAATCAATTACGATTGAAGGCTCCCCTTTGTTGGAATGCGAACGCAGCTATGAAGTGAATTTGGAATCGCCTCATTCTATAAAAATTTGTAACCTGGATAGCTGGAAAGAAAATAAGGAAAGTTTACCCCAAGGCAAGGGGCAATTAGTAGCCGTATTAAC
>Ga0075877_137_pt1 | contig 5317 bp, 6 predicted proteins | sample RifGroA1_FD_68300 | JGI IMG/M metagenome (GOLD analysis project Ga0075877, IMG submission 68300) | Parcubacteria bacterium GW2011_GWA1_43_27
GAGCCGCAAGTGAATAGGTAAGCAATATCGGGAAAGGTCGCCTTACAATCTAACCTATTCACACAAGTATTCAAATGGCAACAAAATTATACATTGGAGGCTTGCCCTACAGTGTGACAGACGATCAGCTTAAGGATCATTTTTCCCAAGCTGGCACTGTTACTTCAGCATCTGTGGTAGTTGACCGCATGTCCGGCCGCTCACGCGGCTTCGGCTTTGTGGAAATGTCCACGGATGAGGAAGCACAAAGTGCTATCTCCATGTTCCACGGCAAGGACTTCAATGGTCGCAACCTGACAGTGAATGAAGCTAGGCCAATGGCTCCACGAGCTCCTCGCACAGGCGGGGGCGGTGGTGGTCGTGGTGGCTTCAGACGCAGCAGTGGTGGCGGCAACGGCGGCGGTAACTGGCAATAAGCTAGTTTCAAAATACCACCCCCATTTATGGGGGTGGTTTTGTTTTACTTGGCCTTTACAAAGTGAACGACCCGTACTAAGCTGAGGCCAAAATTAAAACCAAAAATAAAAACCAAAGAAGAAGAACATGTCCAAACAAAAAAAGAACACTAGGAAAACAACTCAGGAACCAATTGCAAAATGCGATTGTTGTGAGCACTTATTTTACATAAAAAGCAGTGACCACCCAAACGGTTTAAAAAAGGGGCTGAACTCCCTACAAAGTGTCCGGAATGCGGCTGTCAAGACGTGATTCTATTCAGTCAAACTGAGGAACCAGATGAAGTACCGGAAGTAGGTGAGCTACCTCAAAAAATTGATTTAGACGATGACGACTTTGACTTAATTGATCCCGATGATTTGCTTTAAATTAAAATAAAAAAGGCCCCAGTAACAACTGCTGTGGGTTTTTTACTTGCTTTCGGCCTGTGATATACTAGCCAAGCTGTATGGAATTACTTTGGCAATATCTCCGCCGCTACAAAAAATTACTCTGGGGCGCGCTCACCCTGGCAACAGTCAATCAGGTCTTTTCCCTTTTAGACCCACAAATCTTCCGGCTTTTAATAGATAATTACGGCACCAAGGCCGGCACTATACCAGCCAACCAATTCATGAGCGGCGTGATTTTATTATTGCTGGCTTTTGTGGGCGTAGCTTTTGTCTCCCGGGTGGCTAAAAATTTTCAGGATTATTATGTCAACGTCATCACCCAGCGGCTGGGCGCGACCATGTACGCCAATGCCGTGGAGCATTCCTTTTCCCTGCCTTACGCCGCTTTTGAAGACCAGCGCTCCGGCGAATTATTGCAAAAATTGCAAAAAGCCCGAACTGATTCACAAACATTCATTATTGGCGCCATCAATACGGTATTCCTTTCAACTATTGGCATCATCTTTGTGCTGTCTTATGCCTGGTCGGTAGACTGGCGGATCGGCCTGACTTATTTTTTGATAATGCCGACCTTGGGCCTTATCACCTATCTTATCAGCCGCCGGATCAAGCAGGCTCAAACCGCGATCGTTAAGCGCACGGCCGAGCTGGCCGGCTCCACCACCGAGACTCTGCGCAATGTGGAGCTGGTAAAATCACTAGGCTTGGAAACACAGGAAACGGCGCGGCTTAACACGGTCAATGAACAAATTCTGAAGCTGGAACTGACTAAAGTTAAAATGATCCGCAAGCTTCTTTTTACCCAAGGCACCATGCTCAATGGCCTGCGAGCCCTGCTGATGCTCCTGATGTTGTGGCTCATCTCGCAAGGGGAAATAACTTTAGGCCAGTTCTTTTCTCTGTTGTTTTATTCTTTCTTCCTGTTCAATCCGCTGGCGGAATTTGGCCAAGTGATTACGCAATACCAAGAAGCCCGCGCCAGTTTAGAGCAAATGAAAAAAGTGCTGGCGCTTGAACCAGAGCCGGTGCCGGCAAATCCTAAAACGATTGATCGGCTGAATAATATTAGTTTTGATAAAGTCAGTTTTGCCTACGGCCAGAATAGCGAGCCGCATACTCTGCACGAGATTAACCTCAACCTTCAACCTGGTAAAACCACCGCCTTTGTCGGCCCCTCCGGCTCGGGTAAATCAACCTTGATCAAACTGCTGGTTGGCCTGTATCACCCGACTGGCGGCCAGTTAAAGGTCAGCGGCCTGGATATGACAGAGATAGACACCCGAGCTTTTCGTCGGCGCTTGGGGTATGTTTCCCAAGAAACCCAGTTGTTCGCCGGCACCATCAGGGAAAATCTTTTGTTTGTCAATCCGCAAGCCACGGACGAGCAATGCTTAACGGCACTGCGTGCGGCCGCGGCCTTGCCGATTATTGAACGGGGCGGGCAAGGGTTGAATACTAAAATCGGCGAAGGCGGCATTAAAATCTCTGGCGGCGAAAAGCAACGGCTGGCAATTGCCCGAGCGCTCCTGCGGCAACCTGACCTTATTATTTTTGATGAAGCCACTTCCAGTTTAGATTCCATTACCGAGGCTAATATAACTTCAACTATCAGGGAAATTTCGCAGTCGCGGCCAAGCTTAATGACGGTACTGATCGCTCATAGGCTTTCCACGGTCATGCATGCCGACATTATTTATGTTCTGGAAAAGGGGCGCATTGTGGAGCAAGGCTCCCATGACAGTCTCCTAAAAAACGGCGGACTCTACACCGCCCTTTGGCGCCAGCAGCAAGCCAGCGATATATAATTTACCATCTATTAAAGAGTGCTATACTAATATCATATGGGCTGGTTTTCAGCTGATTCAAATAGCATTAAGCATCCTGAGTTAGACTCTTTACTTAAGGATATTCCGTCATTGGATAGGGCCGAACGCGAATATGTTAAGGGTATATTTATTAAATACAAGAACGGTAATATCAATCATGAGGATGTAGAGAAAGCTATACGAGAACTCAAACTAAACACAAGCGACATTATTGATCCAGCCGAAGCCGAGGCGATCAAAGATAAATTACTCTCGGTTTTATAACTCTTTTCTGTGATTGCTCACAGCCTCCGGCCGGAGGCTGTTTTATTTGACAAAATATGGCAACAAAGCTAAGGTCAAGGCAAATAAAATCAACAATAAAAGGAATAATAAAAATGCAAATTAAAATTGAAACGCAGAACTTACTCTGGGAACCTTTTGCAATACCAGCTAATCTAAAAAGCTTTGCCGAGCTAACAGAAGTGTATAAAAAATTAGCTCCCAAAAGAGAAAATGACATACTTACAGACCTAGAACATACAATTTTAAACACGGTCGGCTGTGAATATGTCGAATGGAGGCCCTTAACTGAAGGCCCTATTCCCTGGGCCTTGGGTCCAAAATTTAAAACACAAGATGAAAAAGGTAAAGGTAAAAATATAATTAGAATTCTTTTACCTTTTTTGAAAAATAACGGTGACACCCAGGAGCTGGAAAGGTCAATTGTCGTTTATACTTTGGGAGTTGTAACAGAAAACGACATCAATCAGGTTTTTATAAATCTAACAACTACTTTCCAATATGCCCGGTCTCCGATTCCGGAGAACGAATTCTGATTCCATGGGGATGAAATTCATCCCCATTTTTTATTTTTAAAACAACTATTGACAAAAATGCATAAGCCTGCTAGCGTCTGATTATTCAAATAAAAACAAAGGTAACAACATGGAAAAAATATCTCAGATTTCACCGAGACTTGAGGGCTGGCAAAAATACCGGCCTAACAGAGTCACGGAAGATTTAATTGAAAAACTGACCAATACTTATGCCGGAATTGCCCCATCATCTAAAGACGACGAGGTAGATCTCATGGTTATAGAAAGAAATCTGGCGACCTTGCTAGAAAATCGTAACCTGCAACGGGAAACTAACAGCGATGATAATTATACCTGGGCGCTGTCAGCTGACTTCGCCGTCTGTCCTGCTCTGCCAGGTACAAGTAGAATCAAAATATTATTCCCCTATAAAAATACTGAGAATAAAAAATTGGACAGACCTTTGGCAGTTTATGTTAATGGGGAAATTTGGCAAAGATATATTGGCGTACTTTTTCGCAAAATTACAACAAAACTAAATGAACTAAAATTCTTCGTTTAATTTCTACAGAGGCCGTAGCCTCTGTTTTTATTTTCCTAAAACCGATTTGGCCCAAGTCGCCCAGGAAGCGCCGGTGTTGTCTTGTTGTGTTTGCCAAATAATTTTGACGCCCTTAAAATCACCAACCACTAAAAGATGTTCATCATCACTTACTAAAAAATCAGCCTTAGCACCAACAGCTAGTTCTAGTAATTTTATATCCTCGCTATCCTCAATCTCAATCTGAATTTCCACTGGCTCCACCATTTTTGCCAAACTAAAATATTCTTTGGCTGCTTTACGCATTACAGCATCATTGACTAAGCGCTCCAAAATCAGCTTTTGCTCCCGCTTTACCGGATCGGAAATGGCCGCCTCAATCTCGCCCCAGCGGATCAAATCCAAAATCCTTTTGCCATAACTGCCCTCGCCGCGGCCAGCATTTATAATTACATTGGTATCTAAGACAATTTTAACCATACAAAAACAGTATAGCGTAAGACGGGGGTTTGCCAATACCAAAAAATGCGCTAGAGTACTTACGTTATGTCATTCCAAGTCGGCATTGTCGGCCTGCCCAATGTAGGCAAGTCCACTTTGTTCAAAGCCCTAACGCGCAAACAAGTGGTAATTGAAAATTACCCCTTTGCCACCATTAATCCTAATGTGGGTGTGGTGGAAGTGCCGGATGAACGGCTTGATAAGCTTACTGTCATTTCCAAATCCGAGAAAACTATCCCCACTACTATTGAGTTTGTAGATATTGCTGGCTTGGTCAAAAATGCTCACCAGGGTGAAGGCTTGGGTAATCAATTTTTAGCCAATATCCGCGAAGTGGACGCGGTTGTTCAAGTAGTGCGGGCTTTTCATGACCCAAACGTTATTCATGTGGCTGGAGCCATTAATCCTAAGGACGATGTTGAGGTTATAAATATTGAGCTGGCAATGGCTGATTTAGCTACGGTGGAAAAAAGATTGGCAACAACCAAACCTAAACTTAAGACCGGACAAGATAAAACTGCCGCTGAACAAGTGGCTATTTTGGAAAAACTGCAACAAACTTTACAGCAAGGCAAACCAATACGAGACCTTCCTCTACATGAAGAGGAAAAACCATTAGTTAAGGAATTGCAATTACTTACGGCTAAACCGGTCTTGTATGTAATTAATACTGATGAGGGTGGTAAACTGCCGGCTGATATCACTCCAGCCATAGGAGTTTCTGCCAAAATTGAAGCCGAGCTGGCTGATTTACCGGCGGCTGATGCTAAAGCCATGCTTAAAGATTTAGGCCTGGCTGAAAGC
>Ga0075877_140_pt1 | contig 5275 bp, 8 predicted proteins | sample RifGroA1_FD_68300 | JGI IMG/M metagenome (GOLD analysis project Ga0075877, IMG submission 68300) | Parcubacteria bacterium GW2011_GWA1_43_27
CCTTCGCGCGCTTCAGCTAAATTGATCATGATTCTGGCTAGTTTGGGTGGCAGCATACCTACTCTGGCATCGCGCGCCGGGCGGCCATAATCCCGCTGACTCCAGGCCTCAAAATCCTGCACCCAAATGGTCCGGCCAATGATTATTTTATCGCCCTCAGGTAGCAGGAAAAATTCATAGCCTGAAGGTGGAAGCAGTTTATTTTTTTTAACCACCACTGAAGAAAGTACGGGTGTGCGCGAAGTTACATAACGCACATGCCGGCTTTCATTTTTAAGCTGGTTTTTTATAGACAAGCCAACTGGCATTAGCCAACGCGGGAGCTTGGGACCGTACCAGCTTAAACCAAACTCACAGCGCTCAGTTTGCTCTAATTGACTGCTGAGAAAACTGACTATTTCTTCTTTACTGACTTTAACTTCAGTTAAGACTTCAGCTACCTTAACAGTCCCAGCCAGCGCATCTAAAAACTTTTCTGACAATTCACCTGTCACCAAACCTACGGTTTTACCTACTAACCGCCATTGCAACGGCAAAGCAAACCGGCGGGCAGTGGCCGCTAGTTCAGTTATAGTAAATTCCGGTTCCCGACCAAAAGCTATTAAATACTCCTGCATAATGTCTTTTTTAGTATACCATGATACCCCTTGTCAAAAGATTTAAGTCATGATACCTTGTAGCCACAGCGCTTACGGTCTTAAGCGCTCCATATCCGCCCCCTTGGGGGTGGATCCCGACCAGCGTGAGGGGCATGCCAGTCGGGGCCAAAGGGCCGAGCGTGTTTTTATTTGTCCCGCACACGCCGGGGTAAACAATTGTAATCCATGAAGCACTACGAACTTATGTACATCATTCCTCTTAAGGTCGGACAAGAGGATAACAATGATGTCCAGGAAAAAGTCCATCAAATGCTCAGTAATGAGACGGCTAAAATAACCCTGGAAGAATCTTTAGGTAAGCGCAAACTGGCTTACCCGATTAATCATGTGCGCCACGGCACTTATATGGTAACTGAATTTGACATAGAACCGGATAAACTTAGCAAAATTCAATCCTGGTTGCGCCTATCAGCTGACATTTTAAGATCACAGCTTATTACCAAAAAATTAAAAACTCCCGAGCAAATCGCCCGAGAACAAGCCTTGCAAGAAAAACTGATGAAGAAGCAGATTAAGGCTAATGAGGACCAAAAAGCGGAAGCGGCCGCCAAGGCTGGGGCTGAACCAGTTCCCACCACTATGGCCTCAGCTGAATTAGCTGATTTGGATAAAAAACTTGAGGAAATATTAGAACAAGAAATAGTTAAGTAATTATTATTTCATTAATCTGTTAAATTTATGACTTATTTAAATCGTGCCACTATCATCGGTAATCTCACCCGTGATCCTGAAGTTAAAACCACCACCCAAGGAGCCAGCGTTACCACCTTCTCTGTAGCTACAAACTTACGCTGGACCACTCAGAGTGGTGAAAAAAAGGAATCAACTGAATATCATAATATTGTCACTTGGCGCCGTTTAGCTGAAATTTGCGGCCAGTATCTTAAAAAGGGTTCCAAGGTTTATGTGGAAGGCCGCTTGCAAACCCGTTCCTGGGATGATGCTCAAGGACAAAAGCATTGGCGCACGGAAATTGTAGCTGATAATGTCATCATGCTGGATCGTGCTGGCGCTCGCAACAATGGCGAGGAAATTGAAATCAACCAAAGCGAGCCGGCAACTAGCGAGCAAACTATTGAAGAAATTCCCTTCTAGTCAATAAAAGCTTTGCTCTATGAATCAATCTAAACGTAATTCTCAACCAACCGCACCATTAAAGCCACGTGTTTGCTATTTTTGTGTTAATGGCATAATGGACGTTGATTATAAAGATACCCGCATCTTGCAAAAATTCTTATCCGGCTATGTAAAAATCCTGCCTCGCCGTCGCACTGGCGCCTGCATGAAACACCAGCGCAAACTGGCATTGGCTATTAAACGCGCCAGACTAATGGCTTTAATTCCATTTACCCCGAGATAACTATGTCGGTTTTACCTTCGCTTAATTCAATCAGAGCTGGCCTAAGTATCTTAGTAGAAGACGAACCGTATTTGGTGTTGGAATCAGATTTTATGCGCACCGCCCAGCGCAAACCAGTGATGCGCACTAAGCTAAGACACCTGATTACCGGCCGAGTTTTGGAGCAGAGTTTTAAGCCTGGCGATAAGGTAGAAGAAGCTGATATGTCACGGGTTAAAGCCAACTTCCTTTACGCTGATGATAAGCAGGCTCACTTTATGAATCAGGAAACTTTTGAACAGTTTGATTTTCCCCGCGAATCATTGGTTGACAAAATCGGCTTTCTTAAGGAAGGATTAGAGGTTAATATCCTGAACTTTAATAACAACCCGATAAATGTTGAGATGCCCAAAAAAGTAATCCTGAAAGTTACCGAGGCCCCGCCCGGGGTCAGAGGCGACACCGCTGGTAATGTCACTAAACAGATAAAGCTAGAGACCGGGTTGACCGTAAATGCTCCACTTTTTATTAAAGAAGGTGAGGACGTTATTATAAACACTGATACTAGCCAGTACGTAGAGCGTGCTTAAATAACACTCAATTAAAAACTCCCCTTTTACGGGGGAGTTTTTTAATATTGACTAAAATAAGATTCTAGAGTAACTTCGTAGTATAAAACACAAACAAAGAGGTGAAAAAAGTGCCATATGCCATGGCGAATAAAGCCAACTGAAAAAATCACTTGCACCTTCTGCAAAGGAACTGGCCAAAGAACAGCCCCTGGAAGATCAGGCCCAACACGAACATGCACCGTATGCCATGGAGAAGGGAAAATAAATCCAATAATATTAAACAAAACTTCAACCCCCGGTTAAATAAACCGGGTTTTTATTTTAGATAAAATATAATTCCTAACAGTATAATCAAACCGAGACCAATGTAAAATCCCAAATTTTTGAACTGGCGCAATTTTGAAATCCTAAACCACCAATACACCTGCCCCAAGATAACTAGCGAACCAAGGATGTAAAGTATATACCCAGGGAATGATTTCATAACTGCTCCACCTAGTAAAGTGGCGTGAAATACAATAACAACTTCAGCTAAGTAAATAAACCGATGGATAAACTTCCACCACTTTTTGAGTTTTCGCACCATCCAGTCAGTGGAAGTAACAAACATAGCCAAAAGTATTGGATAAGCCACCAAGCCAAACAACACCGGGTTCAGGTAAGGATTCCAACTAAAGAAAATCATGAAATTTGAAAATAATACTGCTTAGCAAAGCTGTGGCGATAAGTGTTGTGCCCGCCAGGGCGCAGCTTCTTATCCAGGCGCCGGCAAAATTACCCGGTTCGTAAATATAGTACTGGTACCAAAATTGCAGCAGCCAAAACAAGCCAGCGGAAAAAGAAAACCAAACTAACCACAATGTTTTTACACGCTGGCGAATATTAACTGGCTCTAGATTATTTAATTTTTCTTCCATAAACTATTTTTCAATATTTACCTTATATTCATAATACTGCTTATATGCTTTAGAATAATAAGTCTGTAATTCTTGCAACGACTCTAGTGATGGATTGGTAATTGCTTTAATTGACGATTGCCACGCTTCCCAACTGCGCACACCATCTTTACTAGGCACGAGCGGCTCAGTTAGTTCCTTTTCACTAAAGAGCCCGAACTTGGCATTATTCATACCTAATTCCCACTCAAAATTATTTACTAACGACCAAAGTAATATTCCTTTTATGGGTGTACCTCATTGTTTCCAAGAGCCAGTATGGCTTTCGCTGATCGGCCTTATCTGCAAAACCGATTTCTGAAATGAATATTTCCTTGTTCGGATAAGAAGCATTCATTTTCTTAAGTACCTCTAAAATCCCTGGTGGGTAAACATCACCAAAAGTGGGATGGTCGCTGTAATCTCGCCCTTTTTTATCCCCATGGATAAAGGGTAAGACCAGCCGGCAGTAATAATGCAATCCCAAAAAATCTGATTTAGCGCCATCTCGTTCAAACTTATCAGTGACATACTCATTGCCAAATTCATTGGCCAGACCACTAAATATACCATCAAAGTACTGCCAATTATGACCAATACCAACTTGCGGTGCTCGCTCGCTCGGTAACTTACTGCCTAATGTTTTAATCTCATCTCGGGTTATATCATATGATTCTATCATTCTTTCCAGGACCTTCTTTGCAGTTAAAACACCGCCACGACGGTAAGGCGGAAATGTACCTGCAATATAACTGCCAGAAAGAGTTGACATGGGCTCATTAATAGCCAGAAAGTACTTGGCTAGGCCTTCACTTAAAAGCTTATCTTGCGCTGGCTTATCAAACTTTTCACTAGCCAGTAATGTTTTGAAACTTCTGGGTTTTCCCAACCGCCTTGGGTAATATTGTCATTATTATCTGTCTCAAGCAGATACCTTGGCATAGTAAAGTGATGCATGGTTAGCATGGGCTCTTGGCCATGTGCCCTGACTAAAGCCAAAGCTTTCACATATTCAGCCATCAGGGCAGAATCAAACTCACCTTCTTTGGGGCATAACCTGGCAAAATCAAGTGAGAAGCGGAACATATTCTCACCTAACTCGGCTGATCTATCTATATATTTTTCTTTGTTAGGCAAAAAACGAGGAAAATGATTTATATCCTGCTGATCCTTAATACCAGAGCTTTTGCCCTCAAGGTTCTTTTGCAACTCAAGCTCCCAGCTCCCAGTCAGAAACTGGCGGCAATAAATTACCCTCGGCATCATACATTACAGGCTCTGATTGAAAGTGGGAGCTGGCACTACCAATATATTCAATGCGAGTATGTTCAGCTGCTGGACGTAGGGTTTCTAAAACCTCCTGGGCTGTAAAATCAAAATCCGGCTTAGGCGGCTCTAGTTCATTATCGGTCGTTTCGCCAAAGCGCTCCATATTAATTGATCATTTACTTCTCCAACGCCCGCTGTTCTTTAACTTTCTCCCAAACAGCTTTCCTAATTTCCTCTATCACTTTGGGGTTTTCACGCAAGAATTGCTTAGCCTGTTCACGGCCAACACCTAACTTTGTCTCACCAAATGATATAGTGTTACCTGATTTGGTCACGATGCCGTATTGTATGCCTGTATCAACTGAATCACCAGCTAAACTAATTCCCTCATTATACATAATGTCAAATTCAGCGTTCTGGAACGGCGGGGCGACTTTATTCTTTACGATTTTAACCTTAACGCGATTACCTACTATTTGCTCACCAGATTTTATTTGCCCA
>Ga0075877_119_pt1 | contig 1940 bp, 3 predicted proteins | sample RifGroA1_FD_68300 | JGI IMG/M metagenome (GOLD analysis project Ga0075877, IMG submission 68300) | Parcubacteria bacterium GW2011_GWA1_43_27
TCAAATTCAGCGTTCTGGAACGGCGGGGCGACTTTATTCTTTACGATTTTAACCTTAACGCGATTACCTACTATTTGCTCACCAGATTTTATTTGCCCAATACGCCTGATATCAATACGGACTGATGAATAAAATTTTAAAGCCATGCCGCCGGTGGTGGTTTCTGGATTGCCAAAAAATACACCGATTTTCATCCTAGTTTGATTAAGAAAAATAACTGTAGTTTTACTTTTGGAAACAATAGCCGTCAGCTTACGCAAGGCTTGGCTCATTAATCTAGCTTGCAAACCCATGTGAGAATCACCCATTTCACCTTCAATTTCTGCTTTGGGGGTAAGGGCAGCCACTGAATCAATCACAATCACATCTACTCCATTAGAACGTACTAAAGTATCCACAATTTCCAAAGCTTGCTCACCAGTATCAGGTTGGGAAATTAATAGTTCATCAATATTAACACCAATTTTTTTAGCATAAAGCGGATCAAGGGCATGCTCGGCATCTACAAAAGCTGCCACGCCGCCTATTTTTTGTAATGAAGCAATAACGTGTAATGTTAAGGTTGTTTTACCAGAAGCCTCAGGCCCAAAAACTTCAATCACACGGCCACGTGGTACACCGCCAACGCCCAGGGCTATATCCAAAGAAAGACAGCCGGTCGGAATGCATTCCACATCCATCGCCCGGGCTTCGCCTAATTTCATAATGGCGCCCTCGCCAAATTTCTCCTTTATTTGATCAATGGCCAGCTGGGCGGCCTTACCCCGTTCACTGGCTTGATTATCGGTTTTTTTAGTTGGTGCCATATATATAAAATTGAAAATTAAAGTCAAAGCTACCTTATCGCAAACTTGTCCACTCGTCAATTATTATTGATTTAACGGCTTGTTTTCTTCCATGACGGGTGGGCTTGGCGGGGGCGTATAATAAATTATCCTTTCGATTGTAACTTCACGGCTTAAGCTCTTGCGCGCTTTAATTACCAAATTATTAAGCCCTGGCCGTAGCGGTACTATCACGACAAACCGGCCTGACTCCATCACTTCCACTACTTCGTTATTTACCGTAACTTCGGTACCTGGTTTTGTAATACCAGATACAGTTAAGGGCGAAAAAGAAATTGTGCCATCAGTCGCTGGGCTGATTACCTCTAGTTGTGGCGGTAAAAAAATCGCCCGAGCGGCAATGGCCAAATAAGTAATCACCACTACCGCCACCAAACCTAAAAGTATCCGGCGCAAAGGATGCACTGATTTAATGGGATTGACTGGGGCGTGCTTGGGCGGCTGGATAATTTTGGGTAAATTAGGTCCAGGATATTGAGCTAAAAGCTCTTCAATATCAAGCTGTAAAAATAGGGCGTATTGCTTTAAAAAATAGCGGCCATAATCACCCCGAGGCAAAGCTTCCCACTCGCCTGATTCCAAAGCTTCAAGATAATGAGATGGAATATTAAGCTTGTGGGCTACATTCTTAATAGACAAATGGCGCTCTTCCCTGGTTTGACGCAAACTATCACCCGCCGGGGTTGAGCGCTTTAGAGGTTGAACAGTAAAGCGCACCATACTTGTATTAATTAATTGCGGCTGTTTTTAATAACGCTCATCTGGTTCTTCATTCTCAGTCTCATTTTCAGTAGGTATTGTTTGATCGGCTTCCGCCGTACCTTCCTCTTCTTGATTATTATCAAATTCCAGACCTGAAGTGCGAATTAATACCTCTCGCGGCTTAGCACCGTCACCAGGGCCAATCACTCCCCGCTCTTCTAATAAATCAAGCAAGCGAGCGGCCCGGGCATAGCCAACGCGCAGACGACGCTGCAAAAAAGAGGCGGAAGCTTTCTGTGACCGGACAATCAAAGCTTGGGCTTCTTCTAACAAATCATCTCCTTCACTGGATGCAAGACCACCGCCTTCCAAACTACGGCTCGCCTTTTCCAC
>Ga0075877_143_pt1 | contig 1006 bp, 1 predicted proteins | sample RifGroA1_FD_68300 | JGI IMG/M metagenome (GOLD analysis project Ga0075877, IMG submission 68300) | Parcubacteria bacterium GW2011_GWA1_43_27
CCTAGATACTTTAAGGCAAATTTTATTTTGTCCGACAGGCTTTCCCCTTGCCCAGATGTTTCTTTAACAGCCCGTCTAGCTTCCGCCAATGAATAGCCCAAACCCGTAATCGCTTCTACTAGGGCGGCATCATCACTAGTGACTGTACCACCACTAGTAGCCATCTCTACTTTATCTTTAAGTTCAGTAACTAATCTTTCCGCAGTTTTTTTGCCAATACCATGAACGCGATGCAGGCTGGCGGCATCATCGCGGGCGACAGCCTGGCGGATATCGTCCGGCCGGGCCGTATCCATGATGTTAAGGGCTGAACGAGGACCTACACCGGAAACGGTTAGCAATAATTTGTAAAATGATAAATCTTTTGATTCGGTAAAACCAAAAAGTTCCTGGGCATCTTCCCGTACATTAAAATGAGTATAAAGCGTCACCTCTTTGCCGGGCTTCATTTTGGTAGCCAGCTCCCGTGTGACAAAAACTTCATAACCAACACCTCCCAACTCAACTACCACCGAGCGTTCGGTTGCCGCCGCTATTACGCCTTTAATTTGAGCTATCATATCTTTATTATAAGGCCTATAAACCTTATTGACAAAACAAAATTTATCTAGGCTGGGTTTATTTTTATTTAGCACTGAGGCATACTATCTGCGTAGCATGGAATTCAAACTTAAGGCAAAATTTAAACCGACTGGCGACCCCACAGCAGAGCTCACTGACGCTCGCACGCTACGGGGCGAGACAACTGCTATAAACCATACTCTATGAACCAGAATAAATTTCATCTGAAATCTCCCTTCAAACCGACTGGCGACCAGCCGCAGGCTATAGATAAGCTTGAGGCCGGCCTTAGGCGCAACCTAAGGCATCAAACATTATTGGGGGTAACCGGCTCCGGCAAAACCTTTTCCATGGCTAATGTGATTGCCCGATTGCAACGGCCGGCTTTGATTATCTCCCATAATAAAACTTTGGCCGCACAATTAGCTGCTGAATTTCAGGAATT